>Ga0181352_1000580_pt1 | contig 15363 bp, 19 predicted proteins | sample Fa13VDMLBSN_FD_130103 | JGI IMG/M metagenome (GOLD analysis project Ga0181352, IMG submission 130103) | Freshwater viral communities from Lake Michigan, USA - Fa13.VD.MLB.S.N | ecosystem: Environmental > Aquatic > Freshwater > Lake | place: USA: Michigan | collected 2013-09-23 | reverse complement strand
GTCATGAAAAGAGGATACCCACACAACGCAAGACAGATCGCTCGATACATCCACGCTTACGCAATGCTTGAAGCAAGGGGTGAGAGATGACCGACAACATCAAACCATTTATCAAAGCCACTATACCCGACAACGCCGACGCAATTGCACTGCTTGAGCAGTGGCTTGAGGATGCCAAGGCAGGCGAGATCGTCACGGTCGGTCTGGTCGGCAAGCTAATCGGTGGTGAGTGGCAGACAGCTATGAGCAGTTCGCAAAACAGTCTTGAGGACGCAGCCATGCTGATCGAACTCGGTATCCGGCGTCTGGGCTTTAAGCAGAGGTGAGAGATGAAACCAAAATTCACCCGCATGATCGACGGAATCCCAACAATGACGGTGACCGAGCACGACTGGATCGTCTCGCAGTTAGTAGCGATCATCGAAGGTCTGGTTGAAGGCGCAGAGCCAGACTGCGGTGATCCGTCCTGCAAGGATTGCGAGGTGTGGCGACCGGCTCGGGCCGCGATAGCAGAACTGAAGGAGAAGAACACATGACTCCATGCCCCGAGTGTGAACGCAACAAGCTCCGTGCTGCGATGTGGAGAGCCGAAGCGTATAAACAGGCAGGGCACGACAAGATCGAACGCCCGTGGGTCGGGCTGACAGAGGAGGAAGCCATGCAGATATGGGACGGGATCATTAAGTACGCGCCGGGAGAGGTTCGTGTAAAGGATTTTGCGCGAGCCATCGAAGCAAAACTGAAGGATAAAAACACATGAGAGTAAGCGCAACAACCATTCCCCTGCTTATCAAGTCCCTGCTGGACAAGCCACAGACCGCCTTGGAGCTTGTCGCTAGCACCGGACTCGGCGCAGACGGAGTCCACAAGTTTATTGCGGGGATGAAAGACGCAGAACTGATTCACGTTGTCCGCTGGGACTACAAAAGCACCCAGCCCGTAGCGGTGTACGCATTCGGCTACGGGAGCAACACCAACGAACGATGGAACAATACGCAGATACGGCTATTCGATCTTTTCGGCGACACGCCGATCTCTTACGACAACATCCAACTGTCCGAGAAGTTGAACCTCGGGCGCTCAACCATCAAGAAGGCAATGAATGAACTCGTCAAACACGGATTCTTTGTCCAAAACCCCGGTAAAGCAACCGCGCCGATCTCGTGGCGACGCGACCTCGATGTGGCCCTTCCCAACCGTGGACCAATTGCGCCAGATGCAGGGTATAAGCCAGCCCCCGCTCCGCGACCGCCCCAGCAAAGCTGGTTTTCAGCAATCATTTGAAGAGCAAGGAGAAGCGCCGTGGTAACTCAAATGTCTTTACCATTTCCCGTTACGCAAGAAGAGGAAGAAGCATGGAAAGAGCTTGAAAAAAGAAAGCCGGGTAGGCCCCGCAAGGATGACAATTTGGTCCTCACCAGTATTCGCTTGCCACAAAATGTAGTAGAGTATTTCCGTTCGCATGGCGGACGAAAGAGAATGCGTGAAATCCTTTCCGCATACGTTGATGAATCTAAACAACTTGATGGAGTTAAATGATGGCTACCGCAGGACGTAAACCCGACCCCAATTCAAAAGCTGGCAAAGTACGCACTTACATTGAAGCCAACCCCGAAGCCAAAGCCGACGATATTGCTGCAGCTACCGGTGTAGATATTAAGTATGTCAGGACCGTGTTGAGTCCGCCCAAGAAAGCAAAAGCGAAAAAAGCCGCGCCCAAGGTTGCACCTAAGACGGAAGATAAGAAAGACAAAGAACGCATCGAGGATGCAGCTGTAGAGATGATGAACCACCCCTTGTTCCCGATCTTCCTCCAAGCGCTCGAACAAGTCATGTACGGTAAGGGCGAGCGGCACGGCGGTAAGACGATTCCCTTTATGCGGCAACCGTGGCTCCACTACGCCAACATGCACGGCTCTGGCTTTTTGACTGGGCAAGCGGCTAAGAAGCTGGAGGAGGCTGTGACTACCAAGAAGGGCGAAGCGCTGGAGCAGGAGCTCCTTGGGGCGATTGTCTACACCGGCATGGCTATCCTTAAAAACCAGATGGACGTTACAAGGGTCTAACAACCGTGGGCGGGAACGGTCATCTTTCCCGCCCCTTCAGGAGAGCACATGGCGGCTACACCAGAATCAAAAGTAAAAGCCCACATAAAAGAAGTGCTCAAAAAGCACAACGTGTACTTCGTTATGCCCATAGGTACTGGCTACGGTAACTCAGGAGTTCCTGATTTCCTGTGCTGCATAGACGGCAAGTTTTTGGCAATCGAAGCGAAAGCAGGGTCCAACAAGCCGACTGCATTGCAGCGCAAGCATCTCAGCGACATAATGGACGCGGGGGGTATAGCGATGGTCGTAAACGACGAAAACATTAATAGTTTTGATGGGTTCATCTTGCTAATTAAGGATTAAAAATGAGTAGTGTTTTTGAGGGTATTGTAAACCCCACATCCAACAGTTTCTTAGACCTCAACGAACAGACTCGCGCTTGCCAAAAGCTACTGGCTTCTGTGGTACACCTTTCAATCAAGGACGCTTGCACAAGGCCACCTACAGGAAAGAAAGGGAAGTCGCTCGGAGACATCCACACTGATGCGTTTACTGCCCTGCGGTTCCTGTTTGGTGAAGGCGTGTCAGGGTTAAACGAATACGCCACATGGCTAGACTTTGATGCCGGTCAATTCAGGACACGGCTGTTGGAGATGATGCGGGACGATACTGCCAAGTTTGTGTTTTCAATCGGGCCAGAAGATCGCCGAGCGTTTCGGCACAACTACAGAACATGGCTGGTGGTCAAAGACCTCAAACAGGAAGGGCGGGAAGAGTTTGATGAAGATACTGACGATTGACTTCGAGACGTTCTACTCGCAAGAGTATTCACTAACCAAGATGACAACTGAGGAGTACGTGCGGAGCGGAGAGTTTGAAGTGATTGGCGTGTCGGTGCAGGTCGATGACGGTGAGCCACAATGGTTCAGCGGAACGATGTCTGACACTGAAGAGTGGCTCAAGCAGTTTGACTTCGAGGGTAACTACGCGCTGGCTCACAACGCTGCGTTCGATGGTGCGATCCTGTCGTGGGTGTTCGGGCGTAAGCCTAAGCACTGGATGGATACGCTGTCGATGGGCCGTGCGCTACACGGCACTGAGGTAGGTGGGAGTCTGGCTGTGCTCGCCGAGCACTATGGGTTGGGGGTGAAGGGCACTGAGGTGGTCAACGCCAAGGGGTTGCGCCGACTCGACTTCCCGCCTGATCAGCTCGTTCGCTATGCAAAGTACTGCAAGAACGACGTTGCGCTTACCTGTAAGTTGTTCCACGCAATGATGCAAAGCGGCTTCCCGCTATCTGAGCTCAAGCTGATCGACCTCACCATCAAGATGTACTCCGACCCTGTCCTGCGGTTGGATTCAAATGTACTCAACGAGCACTTGCTTGATGTGCAACACCGAAAGGAGGAACTGATCTCCAGCGTGACTATGGTGGACAAAGAGCAGTTGATGTCGAACTACAAGTTCGCTGCGACACTGAGGCTGTTCGGTGTCGAGCCTCCGATGAAGAAGAGCCCGACTACGGGCGCAGAAACTTTTGCGTTTGCAAAGACTGACGAGGGGTTCAAGGCATTGCTTGAACATGAAGACCCCAGAATCCAAGCACTCGCTGCCGCTAGGCTGGGTGTTAAATCTACCTTGGAAGAGACAAGGACTCAGCGTTTCATTGATATGGCGGGGCGCAACCCCCTGATGCCGGTGCCTCTTCGATACTACGCAGCCCACACCGGTCGGTGGGGAGGCGATGACAAGCTCAACCTCCAGAACCTACCGCGCAAGTCAAGGCTCAAATACTCCATCGTTGCCCCGAAGGAGTACGTCATCATCGATGCTGACTCCTCACAGATTGAGGCGCGTACGCTGGTCTGGCTCGCCGAGCAGGAAGACATGATCGAGGTGTTCAACAGGAACAACGAAGAGATCGCAGCAGGGATAGACAAGAAGGACTTCAAGTACGACCCATACAAGCTGATGGCATCAAGGATCTATGGCACACCCACTCAACACATAAGCGACTCTCAGCGCTTCATGGGTAAGACCGCGCTACTTGGCTGCGGGTACGGGCTCGGCCCCGCTCGGTTCAAAGTGCAGCTCAAAGCCTCCAACGTAGACATCACAGAAGAAGATGCAGGGCACATAGTGTCTACCTATCGGGAAGCCAACCCCAAGGTAGTACAGCTATGGAAGGATTCGCATAACATTCTGAACGCAATCCTCAGCGACAACTATGCAGAGTTCGGGAGAGGAGGTATCCTCAAGGTTGAGGGCAAGCGCGGTATCAAACTGCCCAACGGGCTGTACTTGAAGTATCCCAACTTGCGCAAAGTACAGAACGACGAAGGTAAGGTGGAGTTCATGTACGACACCAAGAGAGGCAAGCAGTCTGTGCCGACTCGGGTGTACGGGGGGAAGATCGTAGAGAACGTGTGCCAAGCACTGGCTCGTATTGCCATCGGCGAGCAGATGCTGCTGATTGCTAAGAAGTACAGAGTGGTGCTTACGGTTCATGACGCTATTGCAATCATCGCACCGGAGGAGGAACGTCAACGAGCCGTGGAGTTCGTAGAGCTATGTATGCGGATCAGGCCCAAGTGGGCACCTGACCTACCCCTTAACTGTGAATCTGGTTACGGAGCTTCGTATGGAGACTGCTAAGCAAGAAGGTATTGTCGACTACGCCATGCCCATGCTGCAGGCTATGACTTCGATTAAGGCTGCGCACAACGCTGTGCTTGAGAAAAGCTTCGATGACGCTATCGAGCAAGCGTACAGCGCACTTGCTGAGACCAAACTTATGCTGACCGCTCTCAAAGAGATGAGGGAGCTTTACAAGTGAACAAAGTGGTCTGGTCTTTCAGCAGCCTCAAGACTTTCGAGCAGTGCCCTCGGAAGTACTTCCACACCAAGATTCTCAAGGACGTTGAGTTTAGGGATACGGAAGCAACTCTTTACGGCAAAGCGGTGCATTCTGCCGCCGAGTACTACATCAAGAGTGGTAAGCCGATCCCTGAGAAGTACGGATACATCAAGCCTTTGCTTGACCAACTCAACAGTGTGGAAGGTGAGAAGCACTGCGAGCTCAAGCTTGGGCTAACGAGAGACCTGACCGCTTGCGACTTTGATGCCAAGGACGTTTGGTGGCATGGTATCGCCGACTTGGTCATCATCAACAAAGAGAAGAAGCTAGCGTACTCAGTTGACTTCAAGACCAGCAAGAACGCTCGCTACGCCGACAAGACTCAGCTCGACTTGGTTGCAGTCGGCATCTTCAAAAAGTTCCCCGAGATCGAGCGCATCAAGTCTGCGCTCCTGTTCGTGGTGAGCAACGAGATAGTCAAGGCTGAGCACGTTGTTGCAGACTCGCACAAGTACATGGAGAAGTCTGCGCAGAGCGTAGCCCGCATAGAGAAGGCGCTTGGTTCGGAAGTCTGGAACCCGGTGCAAAGCCCGTTGTGTAGGTTCTGCCCTGTATCCGCTTGTGAGTTTAATCGGAGTTAGCTATGCCTTACGTTAATAAGCCTAGACCGTACAAGAAAGAGTACGAACAGTATGACGGTACCCCTAGCGTTAAGAAAAAACGCGCTGCGCGGAACAAAGCGAGGCGCATCATGGAGAGTGAAGGGCTGGTCAAGAAGGGCGACGGCAAAGACGTTGACCACAAGCAAGCCCTGAGCAAAGGTGGTACTTCTACTCGCAGCAATCTGCGCGTCAAGAGTGCCTCGGACAACCGGTCGTACCCAAGGAAGAGCGACCACACACCAAAGTGAGATGACATGTCATTAGAAGGATATCAGTGGCCCGCGCCACTGGGGATTGAACCGTTCGCGCATCAGAAAAAAACATCTGAGTTCTTGATAAGTAACCGAAAGGCGTTCTGCTTCAACGAGCAAGGCACCGGTAAGACAGCGTCGGTTATTTGGGCTGTCGACTACCTCATGAAGCTTGGTGTCATCAAGCGGGTGCTGGTCATATGCCCGCTCTCAATCATGCGCTCGGCATGGCAACAAGACCTCTTCAAGTTCGCTACACACCGCAGCGTAGCTGTAGCCCACCACTCGCAAGCAGAGGTACGCAAGAAGCTCGTCCTTGGCGACGCCGAGTTTGTCATAGTCAACTTCGATGGCGTCGAGATCGTCAAGAAGGAAGTCATTGCAGCTAACTTTGACTTGATCGTTGTTGATGAAGCGTCGGCGTACAAGAACGCGCAGACCAACCGCTGGAAGTGTTTGCGGGACATCCTGAAAACTGTGAAGGGTCTGTGGATGCTGACTGGCACTCCTGCTGCGCAGTCCCCCATAGATGCGTATGGCTTGGCTAAACTTGTGAACCCACAAGGTGTGCCGCCCTTCTTCGGGCAGTACCGAGACTTGGTCATGTACAAGCTCACTCAGTTCAAGTACATGCCTAAGCCGAATGCCGACGCTGTCGTCCATAAGATACTTCAGCCCGCTATCCGTTTCGAGAAGCGCGAGTGTATTGACCTACCTCCGGTGACGAGTGTGTTCAGGGACGCACCGATGAGCAAGCAGCAGGTGACTTACTACGAGCGGCTCCGCAAGGAGATGTTGCTTGAGGTGGGGGGTGAGGAGATCAGCGCGGTAAACGCCGCAATTAAACTCAACAAGCTCGTGCAGATCTCTTGCGGCTCGGTCTACACCGACAATGGAGAGGTCGTAGACTTCGATGTGTCACCCCGGCTGGCTGTGGTGCAGGAGGTCATTGAAGAGTCGGCGAACAAGGTGTTGATCTTTGTGCCTTACTCCCATACGATTGACCTGCTCGAACGCTACCTCGCCAAGAACAACATTCTTTCGGAGACACTCAGTGGAGACGTCAGCGTCAACAAGCGCACCGACATAGTCACGCGCTTCCAAAACGGTAGCAGCACCAAGGTGCTGATCATCCAACCACAAGCTGCTTCGCACGGACTCACGCTCACTGCGGCGGACACCATCATCTGGTATGCCCCGATCACCAGCGTCGAGACCTATCTGCAAGCAAACGCACGTATCGACAGGCCCGGTCAGAAGCACAACATGACCATCGTCCACATCAAGGGCAGTCCTGTCGAGACCAAGTTGTACGAGATGCTACGGGCTGGAATCTACAACCACAGCAAGATCGTAGATCTCTACAAAGAGGCGGTTTCCACCGCTTGACATTGTCAAACGAGGCTTGTAACATAGCCTCCCCAACCTTGAGGAGTTAGTGATGTTTGAGTCATCAGAAGGGGGAGCTCTTCCCCCACAGTTCGATAAGTTAGCCGAGGCGTTCATCAAGATCAGAGATGCACGAACAGCGATCAAGTCAGAGTACGAGGCGAAAGATAAGCTGTTGTCAGAGCAAGCAGCGGTGTTAGAGCAGAGCATGTTGGACGCCTGCAAGCAGATGGGCGCGGATAGCATCCGCACACCTTTCGGGACAATCATCCGTTCGGTTAAATCACGGTACTGGACGAATGATTGGGATTCAATGTATCGGTTCATCAGGGACCATGATGCGTTTGCCTTGCTGGAGAAGCGCCTTCATCAGTCGCACATGAAGGAGTTCCTTACAGAGAATCCAGACCTTCAGCCTGCGGGCCTGAATGTTGAGAGTGAGTACACCGTGGTTGTTAGACGTTCCAAAGGAGCTTGAGATGCAAGAGAGTGAAGTAAGAGAAAAGTTTGGATGCACAGTCACAAGTATGTCTTACAGCTTTGAGCATAGGACAGGCAACGTACACATGGTTGCGGGCCACACCACAGACATGACTAGCACAATCGACTTCTTCAAAAAGATCGACCCGGATGTCGTCCACATTATCACGTGGAGCGGTGATGAAGTCGATACGTCGTATGTAAACGATAACGGTTGGATCGCAATCTAAAGGAGCTTGAGATGAATGAACTTACTGTGATGAACCAAGACCTGCCCGACTTCCTGCAAAAGTCAGGAGTCAGCGCCCTCACCAAACAGCTTGCCGGTCGCACGGGTGTCCCCCGTATCGTGCCCAAGAACGGCATCTTCCGTAAGGTTGTTGGCGGTGAGGAGATGGGCAAAGTCAAAGGCCCGATCAACGCCATCATCGTGAACGCATCGCCGCACGTGGGTCGTATCTTCTACGCTAAGACTTGGACTCCTGACGCCGAGCCGAGCGCACCCGACTGCTTCTCAAACGATGGCCGTGCGCCTGACGCTGGGGCAGCTAGCCCTCAGAGTGATCGCTGCGATACCTGCCCGCAGAACATCAAAGGTTCTGGTCAGGGCAACTCCAAGGCTTGCCGTTACTCCCGCCGACTGGCTGTGCTGCTCGAAGAAGACTTTGGCACTACGCTTGAAGGGCGTGTGTACCAGATGAATCTGGCGTCCAAGTCGCTGTTTGGTGAGAGCCCCTCGGACAAAGTGCATCCGTTCGAGAACTACGCCAAGTACGTCGCCAACAACGGTAAGAACATCGATCAGCTTGTGACCTCGATCATGTTCAACGAGGACAACGACAATCAGTCTGTCCTGTTCGCTGCGAACCGCTTTATCAACCGCAACGAATACGAAGTTGCTACTAAGGCTTCCACTCAGCCTGAAGTGCAGAAGATCGTTGTCATGACGCCGTATCAGGCCGATACATCGGGGCGTTCCGTGAAGCAGATCGCAGCTCCCAAGCAGGAGGTAGAAGACGCGCCTCCGGTCAAGCGTGAGTCCAAGAAAGTCGAACCCAAGCCGCAAGAGAAGAAGGATCTCAACGCGGTGCTCAAAGAGTGGACTGACGAGGAGTAAGCATGAGCATTGGTTACAGCCGGAGCTTGGTTGAAGCGAACAAACAAGCGGACGCCGAGTCTCTGGGTGTAGCCTTGGGGCGCTACTGCATCGCCAAAGACATCAGTGTGTACATCGTCTCGACTTATTTCAACGTGAGTCGCATGACGGTGTACAACTGGTTCAAAGGCGACACCGTACCTACCTACCGGATGACAGAGCGTATCAAGCGCTACATCGGAAAGCATAAGTAATGAGCTTTGACCTATTGGACGCCGTATTACCGGCAGAAGGACGCTTTTGCGTCGTAGGGATAAGCCAGTACACAGACCAAAGGATTATTGATACCCGTGAAGAGCTAGACAAGATTGCCGAGAAGTTCGTTTCTCAAAATAAGAACGTCTTCTTCGCGTGTGCAAAGTTTGGGGAGCAAGACAACCGCACCAAAGACAACGTCATCGGCATCAGGTCGCTGTGGCTTGATCTGGACTGCGGTGCCGCCAAAGCAGAAGCCGGTAAAGGTTACGCCGACCAAGAAGCAGGGTTGGTTGCACTGCGTGGGTTTTGCAAAAAGGCGGGTCTGCCCAGACCTATCATCGTTGACTCAGGGTATGGTCTGCACGTTTATTGGCTTATAGAAGAAGTTCTACAACGACATCAATGGGAGCCGCTAGCCAAGAGACTCAAGGAACTGTGTGACGAGAACGAACTGATCGTAGACCCCGCTGTGTTTGAAGCGTCGAGAGTGCTGCGCATACCGGGGACGTTCAACTTCAAGTTTGGTACTCAAGCGGAAGTTCGAGTACTTAACGAACACTCCGAGCGCATCAAATACGAAGACCTGCAAACGCTTCTAGGCTCTGCACCTCCGCAAGAACCTACACCGAATTTCGTGCCGAAAGGCATGAGTCCGATGATGGAAGCGTTGATGGGCAATCGGGTCAAGACGTTCAAGAAGATCATGATCCGCTCGGCGAACGGGGATGGGTGTGCTCAGCTCATTCACTGCTTCGAGAATCAGGAGAGCATAGAAGAACCACTTTGGAGGGCAGCGTTATCGATCACCGCGTTTTGTGTTGACGGCAAGACCGCAGCGCACAAGATGTCGGACAAGTACCCCGGATACGATCATGCTGAAGTAGAGAAGAAGGTTGACTACATCGTTGCCAAGGGTGGGCCGTACACCTGTGCGACGTTTGAAAAGCTTAACCCGGCTGGCTGCAACGAGTGCCCCCACAAAGGCAAGATCAAGTCACCGATTGTGCTTGGTGCAGATATCGCCGAGGCCGACGCAAACGAGGAGAGTGACGAAGAAGGTGTAGTGATTCCTGAGTATCCGTTCCCCTACTTCAGAGGTAAGAATGGGGGCGTGTATCGGAAACCGATGGAGGAAGAGGAAGAGCCAGTCCTTGTGTACGAGTACGACTTCTACGTTGTGAATCGTATGCGGCATCCTGATCTTGGTGAGGTTGCGCTGTTCAGGCTTCATCTACCGCGAGATGGGGTGCATGAGTTCACGTTGCCAATGACAACGATTGTCGTAAAGGAAAAACTGAGAGAGGCGGTAGCACATCACGGGGTGGTTACATCAGGCAAGCAGATCGAACTGCTTGCTCACTACGTGGCGTCATCGCTCAAGAACATGCAATTTGAAAAGAAGGCAGAAGTTATGAGGACGCAATTTGGTTGGGCAGATAAAGACAGCAAGTTCATTCTAGGTGACAGAGAGATCACCAAAGACGGAGTCTTCCACAGCCCTCCGTCAAACGTCACCAAAGACGTAACCCCACACGTGATGCCAATGGGGTCGATGGAGAAGTGGCAAGAAGTATTCAACATGTACGCGCTCCCCGGTCTGGAGCCCCATGCGTTTGCTGCACTCACTGCGTTTGGATCGCCGCTACTGAAGTTCACGGGGTTGGAAGGTGCGATCATCAACGTGATCTACCCGAGGTCTGGTTCTGGCAAGTCTACGACCTTGTACATGTGCAACAGCGTGATCGGTCACCCCAAGCGGCTCGGCTCGATATGGAAGGACACACCGAATACGAAGATGCACATGCTCGGTGTGATGAACAACCTTGCCAATACCATCGATGAGATAACGAACACCACGCCGATTGAGTTCTCGGAGTTGGCGTACAGCATCAGTCAAGGTCGCGGCAAGAACCGGATGAAGGCTAGTGTCAACGAGATGAGGGTTAACAACACCTCATGGCAGGGCATCACGTTGGCTTCTTCCAACGCATCGTTCTACGAGAAGCTTGGTTCGCTGAAGACTTCGCCCGATGGCGAGATGATGAGGGTGCTGGAGTACACCATAGCCCCCAACGATGTGATCGATACAGCACTGGGTAAGGCATTGTTTGATCATCAGCTCTTTGAGAACTATGGTCATGCAGGAGAGCCCTACCTCCAATGGTTGTTGCTCAACCTCGAAGAGGCTAAAGATCTACTCCGCAAGGTGCAAGCGCGGATCGACAAGCAGGTGCAGTTCACGAGCAGGGAGCGGTTCTGGTCGGCGGTTGCTGCTTGCAACATCACGGGTGGGTTGATCGCAAAGAGTTTAGGGCTGATCAACTTCGACATGAAGCAGGTCTACGACTGGTTGGTCGGCATTCTTGCCAACATGCGTCAGGATGTGCATGTACCGGACGGTAGTCCCGCCGAGGTGCTCGGCTCTTACATCAACTTGAATCTGAGCAACCACGCGTTGGTGGCAAACGGCGAACCAGACATTAAGACAGGTTTGATGGCTATGCCCCTGCTGGAACCCAGAGGTGAGCTGGTCATGCGATACGAGCCAGACACCAAGCACCTGTATCTGGCTGCTAATGCCTTCAAGAAGTATTGCGTCGAGCGGCAGACCAACTACAAGGAGACACTGCAAGCTTTAGGCTTAGTGGGCGTTTACCTTGAAGCTGTCAACAAGCGCATGAGCAAAGGCATGAAGATCGTATCGCCTCCGGTGAGGGCGCTGAAGTTTGATGTAAGAGACTTCGGTCTCGGTATCGAGACTGTCCTGAAGCCGCAAGATGAGAGTTGAGGGTATCAGCTACTCGGTGGATTGGTCTAGGTTCTACGTGGGCCAATCTTTTTTCGTGCCTTGCATCGATCACAAGGCTGCGAAAGCCGCAGTTGCAGAGGTCACCGACCGGCTCGGCGTACCTGTGGAGATGAGGGTAGTGATTGAAGAAGGAGTGAAGGGCTTGCGTGTCTGGCGGGTGTAGGTTATGCTCAACCTGTTCCCATTGCTCTCCTCCTTCTCTGTGTGTACTTCCAGAGTTAGCCCCGGTCCCCACCGGGGCTTTTTTATTTGGCAGCTTCGGCTTCCAGCTTGCGGGCTGATGTTTCTAGAAGCTGGTTAAGCTGGGGGTAGTACTTCGGTTCAATCTGCAACCCGCGTTCAGACTCTGCCCTACGCTTCATGCGTCTGATCAGAGAAGCGCTGATCTCATCCCCTTGGATTGGGTTAAACCAGTTTCGCTTGTTGAACTCAACGATCTTTTGGATTGCCTTGTCCACATCTCCCCCGTCATCTCGCGTTTCCAGATCGAGTCGGTCCATCAGCTTACGTTTCTCAGTTTCTACCTTGATACGCAGTGCGTTTGCTTTGAACAGATCCTCTCGGCGCATCACCAAGCCTTCAGTGCTGAACCCCATGCTTTGCCCGATGATCTGACCAATGGTGAACTCGCTCGCAGGTTTGATCTCACCACCCCACGTGGTGGCAGCGCCTTCTGTCGCATACCGATAAGCTGTCATGGGGGACCGAGCCATCGCGGGCATAAGCTGCTCCATACCCTGCAGGATTTTGCCTTCGTTGAACAGATCGACGGCTTTCGGAATCTGTTTGATGGCGAGCGAAGCAAACGGCCCCATGATGGAGAGCATGAACTCAGCCATCCCTGCCTGTGCAGTCGGCGACTCTTTTTGCTCTGGGAACCACATGTTGTTGAGCGACATGCTGCTGGTAATGTCGTAGCCCGTGAGTGCCGTGATCACCCCTCGATCCATCAAGTCGGCGAGAGACTTGCCACCGATCTTAATATCGCCGAAGGTCTCCTGCATCCACACGTTACGGAACCAGAACTCCAAGTCTCTCTTTTCGAGCGGGTCTTCGTCGTCTTCATCCATCTCCCATTTGCGCATCCCAGACAAAACCCCCAGCACGAGCGAGAACCCCGGCAACCCCATGACCCCCGCCAAAGTAAACGACGTCATAAGAGTGCCGAAGAACTGCGTAAACGCTTCTTTGCGTTCTGCTTTGCTGTACCCCGGACCCATCATTCGATAGAAGTTACGCACAAAGTAGGTAGTCACAAACGCCGGGAACATCTTGAACTGCAGGATAGCTCGGCCCAATGGCTTGTGCGCATCCAGCGCGACTTCGCCTTCTGCGTTAGCACCGATACCACGTGGGCGGTTAACAGATGCGTAGTTGCCAAGAGCAGTCATAGTGTCTTGTTCCGCCAACCGTGCCACCTGCTCAAACGGCATGTCGGGGTTTGCCTGCCTGTACAACCTGAACGAAGCCATGAACGTGACTTCGCGGATCAGCCTCTCTGTGTGATGGAAGAGCGCAGTCATTGCGTTGACTGTAGCTTTGAGCGCCCGCCTCGGCATGGAGTTCTGTACTTCTGTAGGCACCTCTTTACGGTTGCCGAGATCGTACGCAAGGGTGGTCTCTGACAACCCACGATCCACCATGTACTGAGCCGCGAGACGCTCCTCTGGATTGAGCTTCACTCGCTTGGACTGAGCAATCGTAGGTGCAACCCACGAAGTAGATCCGTCAGGGTTTGTCTTACGTACGCCGAGGCTGTTCCAGATCATCGAGAAAGACCCGAGCGCTTTGGCAGTACGTGCGACCCCATGCTTGGAGGCCAGCACAGGAGCAGTAAACGTCGGGATGGCAAAGACCTGCGCAACCGCAGTCTTCACGTTCGACATCATGTAGAGGAACGCAGTCTGATTGGCGAAGTTCGCCATCTGGTTCCCGATGGAATTCTCGGGTGTCGGGTCTAGCTGCGTTTTTGCTCGCAGCTTCATCTCCTTAACGAACTCCCTCAACTTCGACGCATTGGGGTTGCCAGCCAGCGCACTGGTTGCAGAAGACAGACTGTTGTTGATCTGCGGGTGATACTGCAGCCGAGCAAGTTGCCCCGCCATGCGGGTGCTCATAGTCGCAAAGCTTCTGGCGATGTCCTCGGAGAAGCCTTCTCTTCCTTGTCGATGAATGAACTGCTTACGGAAACTACTGTCCGGAAGGGTCTGGAGGATTAGCTGATAGATGCTGTCCTTGAGCGCCTTTTTGTTGAGCAGAGCGCTGTCGGAAATAGGCTGGCCGTTTTCATCCTTATCTACGACCACCTTCATGCTGTCGATGTCTTCAAACATCTTCTTGAGGACAGCATTGTAGGAACTCAAATCCTTCTGAGCGCTTTCGACATCGTTGCCGTCGGTTATGTCTCCGTCGCTGTAGAGCGATTCACGCGTGGCGCTGGGGTTAGCCTTCTGCTGTTCACGGACCCACTGTTTGATGAACAGCTCTTTAGCCGACTGCGAGTCGAACATGTTGAACGTACTGTTCTTACCCTTACCAGTACGCACCCAAAAGTTGCCGAACCGCATCAAGGGGAAGTACGGCTTAATCTTGTCCCCGGTTTCTTGCATCTTACGGATAGACGCAACCAAACTACCTTTTGGCGTAGACGCATCCGCTACATCGCCCTCTAGCCCGTAGTGGTCAATCAAACCCGTCAGCAGGTCGTAGTGCGTCTCGTAGTTGGCTGCATAGAAGTCCCGCACTTGATTGTAGATTTGCTGGGCTTCAGCAGGGAGCCCATTCCAATACTTGGCAAGAGACGAGCTAGCTTTCCTACCTTCTTCTGTGGAAGGGTCTACCCCTCGCAAGGTTGAGTAGTGCATCGTCGCGGCGAGCAACCGATACGCACGGGGGTTGTCCCGTTGCAGCTTGAGGAGCCGCTCGCTGATGCCCGCAGCCTTGGTCAGAGACTGGATCTGCATGGCATGCATGGACTTCATCTGATCCCAAGCAGCCGTGATGTTATTCATCCCCAACTTACCAGCCCATTCAACCACTGTCTCGGTTTGCAGAGTCGGCAGAAGCTGTCGGAGAGAACCGCCCCTAAGCGCAGATAGTTTGGAGAGCAGTACGTCTACGAGCAGAGGCTCGCTCGGTGCCCTATTGGTAACGAGTTGCCCCAACCCCTGTACAGCCGCAGGGCTGGATGAATGAGACCGCAGCACCTTGTTCAGAGTTTTTTCTGCGTTGGCGCTTTGGTCTTCCGCTTTCTTCCTGATCTTGTCGGCACGAGCCAGAACTTTCTGAAGCTCTGTAATCTCTTTAGCTATGCTAGGAGCGTATTTCCTTTGAGTGCGTCCAGCTGCTTCAGCAGCCTCAATGATCGTAGCCCTAGGTATTAGGCTGGGATACAGTTTTGGGGCTACCTTCGGATTGAATTTCTCGAAGGACGTAACGCTGATGAACTGGTCAGTTACGCTTATGACTTTGGAGAGAGCGTTTTGGCTCTTTGGTGACAGCTTTAATAGTTTC
>Ga0181352_1000579_pt1 | contig 15373 bp, 23 predicted proteins | sample Fa13VDMLBSN_FD_130103 | JGI IMG/M metagenome (GOLD analysis project Ga0181352, IMG submission 130103) | Freshwater viral communities from Lake Michigan, USA - Fa13.VD.MLB.S.N | ecosystem: Environmental > Aquatic > Freshwater > Lake | place: USA: Michigan | collected 2013-09-23 | reverse complement strand
CAGGCAGTCAAGCAGGCGCAAGATCCCGAGGACTTGGAGAAGTTCTACCATTACTTTGTGCAGTTGGGTGCGTCGTGCCTGAATCACAACAGTAGGTTGAACGCATTTGTTACATCGTGGGGGTATTACAACGACGAAGAGGTAGAGATAGGTAAGACCATGCTTGCCTACTTCGATGAAATAATTAAGTATGTTTACAACGAGGAGGTTTTTAATAAAGTAGAAGTACCAATTGGAGTAGCAGTAAGCAATTCAAACCGTAAGTATTTTAACTAACCAAAGAGGAAACAAAAATGGAAGTCAATCTAAATAGTAGCGTTACCCTAACCGAAGCAGCAGAGATCGTAGTTGCAATTGGTACGACCAACACTTGCTACCTTGTAGGCGAGCCGGGGATTGGTAAGACCGCGATGCACGAGACCGTCATAGCCAAGACGGGTCACAAGGGTGTGTATATCGATGCGCCGAATACAGAGTTGGGCGATGTGGGTATACCTGTACCGAACCATGAGACTAAGACTACGCATTTCTATATTAATGATCATTGGGGATTGCATACGGGCGAGCCTGTTGTGATATTCATCGACGAGTTCACCAAGGCATCTCAGGCGGTGCAGAACATGTTGCATCCGCTAATTCACGAGCGCCGGATTGGTGGGTTCAAACTGCACGAGGACTCTATCGTGATGATCGCGGGTAACCTGACAACCGACGGAGTTGGCGATACGATCAAGGCACACACCATTGGTCGCATTACCAAGATCAGGGTCAAGAAACCACATGCCGGTATCAACCCCGACGGTACTATTGATGCTGACTCATGGGGTATGTATGCGGTGCAGAACAATGTGGCGCCCGAGGTAATTACCTTTGTCAAAGAGTACCCGCAGGTATTGGCGTCTTGCTATGACGGTGGGCAGGCAGAGAACCCGTACATCTTTCACCCGAAGAAGCCACAGGATTCTTGTGTATCGCCACGCACTTTGGTCAAGGCAAGCAACATCGTTAAGAAGCGTCTCAACATGTCACACAATTCTCTGAAGACAAGTCTTGAGGGTACGATTGGCGCAGCAGCAGCGAGAGATATGTTGGCGTACTTGGAGGTGGCTGACTCGCTACCAACATGGGAGCAGATTGTGAGCAAGCCCAACGAAGCACCCGTACCATCATCACCGGCTGCCCTGTGTATCTTGGCGTTCAACGCATTGCAGAGAATAGATAGAGCAAGTATCGGCAAGTGGTTCGAGTATATGAAACGCACGCCGAAGGAGTTGCAGTCTGTGTTCTGTCTGTCTGCTATGAAGTCTGACGAGAAGAAGTCATTGGTTATGACAAGCGCATCGTTTGTTACATGGATGCGTGAGAATCAGTACTTGTTCTAATCATGATTGGCTATGTGTTGTATGAAGACAAGGTGTGGATACTATTGCGCAAGGATCATTACGGTGACGAAAGGTTTTGGCATGTACGAGCGATTGACAAGCATGCTATTTGGATGCGGTATGTCAAAGCAGATGCATGCACCGAACTTGATTCTGCGTTAAACATTTTATTTGAAAAGGAAACATAATGGCTAAACTAACTGCCGAGCAACGCATCGAGAAAGTCCATGTGGCTCTCATGCGTCATAAGAAGTTTTGTTTGTTCTCAGGTCTGTTCATGGTGGGCAAAGTGACAATTGATGAAGCAATGCCGACTGCCGCGACTGACGGTGTCAATGTGTTCTACGGGCGTGCGTTTGTTGATCGCTTAGATGATAAGCAGTTGGGCTTTCTTATCTTGCATGAGGCTATGCACAAGGCGTACCGACATCTCACTACATGGGAGAAGTTGTTCAAGAAGAACAGGGACTTAGCCAACGCTGCCTGTGACTATGTCATTAACTTGCAGATCCAAGATCACGACCCTGATCAGGAGGTGGTGCGTATGCCGACTGACGAGGAAGGCAATGTCATGGGGCTGATCGATGAGCAGTATCGTGGCATGGATGCGCATCAAGTATTCCTGCTTCTTGAGAAAGAGGAAGGGGGTAGGGGTGGCTCAGGTGGCTCACATAAGTCTGAGTCATCGGACAATCCTAGTCCGTCTAGGAATGTCCCCCAAGGGTTCGATGAGCATCTGTGGGAAGAGGCGGGGCAGATGGATGAAAAGGAAGCCGAGGGAATTGCCAAGGAGATCGACAATGCATTGCGTCAGGGTGCATTACTTGCAGGCAAGATGAGTGGTGGTGTATCTCGTGAGATTCAAGAATTGCTTAATCCTAAGATTGATTGGCGCGAGGTATTACGGGACTTTGTCAAGCAGATTGCCAAGGGACACGACGACTCATCGTGGCGACGGTTCAACAAGCGACTGCTTGGGTCGGGTATCTACATGCCGACTGCTATCTCTCAACGCCTAGAGTGCATCGCGGTTGCGGTGGATACTTCAGGTTCGATAGATGGAGAGGCATTGGCTGAGTTCTTATCTGAGATCAAGTCCATCTGCGAAGAGGTCACACCACAGAAGGTTGAGTTGATGTATTGGGATAGCGCAGTAGCAGGGCACGAGACTTACGAAGACGGGGCGGTTCAAACCCTAACTGATTCTACGAAACCACGAGGTGGTGGGGGGACTGATCCCTCCTGTGTAATCAAGTTTATGGGCAAGAAGCAGATCAATCCCGACTGCGTGGTGGTGATAACAGACGGGTGCTTCTACGATGGGGAAGGCGATTGGTCTACGGTCAACGCCCCCTTGTTGTGGTGCATCAAAGACAACAAACGGTTTACACACAAGTATGGAAAGGCGGTGCATCTATGAAAGAGGAAAGCAAATCAGTACGGGTGAGCCTTGAGGCATATGAAACCCTGCGTCTTTTGCAGGGGGACTTTGCCAAGCAGGTGGGGTTCACTCCATCTATCACACAGGTCATTGAATATCTTGCTTCTAAAGAAATGAAAGAGAGGAATAAAAATGGAGTATGAAATAGATCCACATAGAAGTAATGCAAGGCAAGTGGTGATGAATTGTTTATACAAACTTGGTATAGGGCAGTACTCGGATCATGACATTAACGAGTTGATCAGTAATGCTAACTCCGTTAAGTTGATTGATGCAGAAATACAAGAAGTAGTAAGAAACATTAGACGATACAAGGAGAATTGAAATGAGTTCATTCGGAATCGAAACAAGCGCCATGCTTGTAGAGTTATCAATTAGTTGCTGGACTGCCCGCAAGTTAGACAAGCGTGTTTCTCAAGAAGTAGATACGACTAGCGGGGCCAAGTCTCGCGCAGGTAACTACAACAAGAACCTGCTTGCTGGCACGCAGAAGTTGGACAACATCGTGAAGTTTGCAGCCAATGCTCGGGCTTGGCATAACGTAAATACTTTGCCTTGGTCGGACAACGGACTACGACTACTACCTGTGGAGAACTTCTTGAGGTACAAGGAACGGCTTAGTGAGTTGGAGCAAGAATACAACACACTCGTTCAAGACTTCTTGACTTCTTATCCTAACTTAGTAGACGCGGCTGCTTTCCAATTGGGCACGCTATTCGATAGAAGTGAGTATCCCGAAGCGGAAGATATTGCCGGTAAGTTTCGGTTCCGCTACACATTCTCGCCTGTGCCGACAGCAGGGGATTGGCGTATCAACATAGGACAGCAGGCACGCGATGAGTTGGAGACGCAATGCAACAATGCCATCGAAGAGCGAGTGAAGGGGGCTATGAAGGAAGCGTGGTCTCGCCTGCACGAATGTTTATCCCATGTTAGCGAAAGGCTTGAGGATAGTGGGCAGGAGACGAAGAAGAAAATATTCCGCGACTCCTTGGTGGATAACGCACATGAGTTGATCGACATGCTCAAGGTACTCAATGTGACCAAAGACCCTGAGTTGGAACGAGCGCGGGCATTGATGGCTCAGACATTTACAGGGCTTGAGGCAACCGACCTGCGGGATAGTGAAGCGGTGCGTCGTGATGTCAAAGCCAATGTTGATTCAATACTATCTAAATTTAATTTCTAATTGGAGAAAACTATGAAGATTAAAAACCTAAAACGAGGCGCAACCCTCGCGCCACGACTACAAGAGGTACTTTATTTGGTCTATGCTAGACGCCCACTTCTAGAGTATGAGGTGACGGGATATTCTGACAATAACTATGCCGAGACCGTTAGGGTATGGCAAGACGGACAAGAGGTGGGCAGAATCTACTCACGCTATCAACGGTTTAGTCCCGCCAAGGGAATAACCGAGATGTGGTATGCCCTTGAATCTCACAATATTAAGAAGCAACGGGGTGAGCGCAACAGAAAGTATTGCAAAGACGCTAAAGTAGCAGCGCGTACTGTCATAGAACAGTTTGCGAAGAAGTCTCTGGCAGAGTTGGGCAAGAGTTTGATTTCAAATGTCAAGTATGTGGTGGAGACTATGCATGAGAGCGTTGAGCGCGACTTTCGAAACGCGATGAGTTTTAATTCCTTAGAACTTATTACTTACTTTACTGATGTGGTTATGGGTAACAACCCTCCCGTACCAAAGCGCGTTGTTGACTCAATGACTAACAATGAAGCATTACGTAAACGCGAGAACTATGAGATTGCCTGCAATGTGCTTGCTCACTTCAAAGCCAACAACGGTTATGCCATCAAGATCATGGAAGACGAAACATTACTGTGTGCGCATATAGGTAACCCTGATACGACTAGCAAACATCAAAGCACCTATGAGTTGGATCAGTATTCTCAAGAGAAGTTTGCTATGCTTAAGTTGCTAGACCTAAATCAGTTTGCTGCCGACATCGGGCTTAAGTATGCAATTGATACCAACTTTATGAAAGAAACAATCTATTTCATCGTAGCAGGTGAAACTAAAGTGGTAGAATAAATACGCATTTCCAACCGTATTGCAGATGCGGAAGTAGTCTCCAATCCGTCTGCGTGGGACAGATTAATCTGCTACTCCCACACCCTTTCCCGACGGACAATCCTAGATGATCTAGGATTGTCCGTTTTCTTTTGGGGTTCTCCCTAATATCAAAAAACACTTGCAATCTTAATTAGTCTGAAGTATACTCTGTCCATAATCCGACAAGAGGATACACAATGACAACAACACCAGAGGGTCGAGTCAAAGCCAAGGTTAAGGCTTTGCTCAAGAAGTACAACATCTATCACTTCATGCCTGCAACAGGCGGCTATGGTCGAAGTGGTGTGCCCGACATTATCGCGTGCATGCGCGGTAGGTTCCTTGCCATCGAGTGCAAGGCAGGCGCGGGTAAACTTACTGCATTACAAGAGCGTGAGTTAGCAACCATCGAAGAAGCCGGTGGTATTTCTTATGTGGTCAACGAGACTAGCCTTGAGTCGCTTGAGATTGCGTTGCGTTCTTTCATCGCTGATGATGACGATAGATGCTGATGGTAGACGTTCGCCTGACCAGTTCCGAGGAGGAATAGCCCATGCCAATCATTTCTGAGCAAGTAAAAATTATGCTTGAGCGCATGGACATGTGTCCTGATGAGTTTGTGCGCCCATTTGAGTCACGTCATGTAGAAACTAAGTGGAACGATATATTACAAGAAGGCCGGTTTAATCGGGTTGAGAAGTTTTTGATTATGCGTAAATACGTTAAGTTAAGGCGTCAGGCTACGCGAGACGCCATCATGGCTACCATTATGCATGATGAACCAAAGCAGGGAGAAGTTAGTTGGGATACGTTCTCTCATGTAACTAAAACTCTAATGAATAACCCACGCACAAAAACTAAGAAACAAACATATGATTATTAGCGTAGACTTTGAGACGTACTACGACAGAGAGTTTTCGCTCTCAAAGATGACCACAGAGGAGTACGTGCGTGACGACAACTTTGAAGTGATAGGGGTTGGCGTAAAGGTTGACGATGCCGAGACAGAATGGTTTAGTGGTACGTACTCTGAGACCATGCATTTCTTGGGTAAGTTTAAGTGGTCTGAGGCGTTTGTCTTGGCACATAACACCATGTTCGATGGCGCAATCCTTTCTTGGAAATTCGGTATTAAGCCGATGGCGTGGCTAGATACCTTGTGCATGGCGCGTGCTACCGACGGATTGGAAGTGGGAAACAGTTTGGCGAAGTTGGCTGAACGATACAACTTAGGAGTCAAAGGCAATGAAGTGGTTAATGCGATGGGCAAAAGACGAGCAGCGTTTTCTGATGAGGATCTTAGCCGGTACGGTAGTTATTGTCGTAATGACGTTGACCTCACTTACGCTCTTTTTCAATGCCTTGCCCCTAGATTTACTAAAACAGAACTTAAACTTATTGACCTCACTCTGCGAATGTTTACTGAGCCGGTCTTAGAGTTAGACCTACCGTCGCTTGAGCAACACTTAGAAGATGTTAAAGATAAAAAAGAAAAATTGATGGCTGCTGCGGAGTCCGACAGAGATACGCTGATGTCGAACGATAAGTTTGCCGCACTGCTGCAAAGTATTGGTGTGCTAGTACCGACTAAGATTAGCCCTGCCACAGGCAAAGAAGCATGGGCGTTGGCTAAGTCTGACGAAGGGTTGAAAGAACTACAAGAGCACGAAGACTTGCGGGTACAGGCACTTGTTGCCGCACGGCTTGGCACGAAGAGCACGCTAGAAGAAACACGCACCACACGATTCATTGGAATAGCAAAACGAGGCAATATGCCCGTGCCTTTGCGCTACTACGCTGCCCATACAGGGCGTTGGGGCGGGGATGACAAACTCAATCTTCAGAACCTACCGAGAAGTGGGAGGCTTAAGCAAGCGATTATCCCTCCCGATGGACACGTAATTATTAATGCCGACTCCTCTCAGATCGAAGCCCGTACCGTAGCGTGGTTAGCGGGTCAAGAGGATTTAGTCGAAGCATTTGAGAAAGGTGAAGATGTATACAAAATCATGGCGTCGGCAATTTACGGCAAGCCTGTCGAGGAAATTACGAAAGAAGAACGGTTCATTGGTAAGACGACTATCCTTGGGGCAGGGTACGGAATGGGCGCGGTTAAGTTTCAGGCTCAACTTAAGGTGTTTGGGGTTGACCTACCGGAGGAAGATTGCCAACGAATCATTGCCGTGTATCGAGAAACCTATCCCAAGATCCCGGCGTTGTGGAAGCAATCACAAAAGAGTCTCGATGCTTTGGTTGCAAGACAGACTACACCCCTTGGGATGTACCCCGAAGTTATATCCGTTACTGAGTCCGGTATCCGACTACCATCCGGGTTGTTCCTATCCTATCGGGGACTCAAAGCCGACTCCGACGGTAAGTATTCGTATAAAACAAGGATGGGCGAAACGAAAATCTACGGCGGGAAAGTCACCGAGAACTTTACCCAAGCGGTTGCGCGATGCGCGGTTGGTGAGCAAATGCTCCGTGTCGCAAAGAAATACAAAGTTGCGCTGACCGTACACGATTCTATTGTATGTATTGCTAAAGAAGCCGAAGCCGATGAAGCCGTGGCCTACGTAACTGAGTGCATGAAATGGCGACCCAAGTGGGCGCAGACATTACCCCTTACCTGTGAAGTTGGAGTTGCTAAAACTTATGGAGATGCTTGATGAATAAGAAAATAGACTTTGCCCCGTACTACCTTGAAGCAGATAAGAAGATGAAAGAAGCGTATGAGTTACTAAAAGTTAGCAAATACGAAGAAGCCGCCGTACTAATTGACGAAGCGACTATTGAACTACGCATGATGCGCGTAGCGGTGAAAAGTCATGTCGAGTAAATACACATGGTCGTACAGCAGCATATCGCTGTTTCAGCAGTGCCCCCGCAAATATTATCGGATGCGGGTTGTTAAAGATATTGTTGAACCGCCAACCCCTCATCTTGACTATGGTACAGAGGTTCACGCAGCAGCAGAAAATTATGTATGCGGAGATAAGCCAATAGAGCCTAAGTATGCTTACATAAAACCGCATTTAGATTTTTTAAAGTCGCTGCCGGGCTTGAAGTTGTGCGAGTACGAGATGGGGCTGACCAAAGACTTTGAGCCGGTTGGGTTCAAAGATGAGAACGTGTGGTTCCGTGGAATAGCAGACCTGTTGATCATTGATGGGGACAGCGCAATGATTGTGGATTACAAGACAGGTAAATCCTCTCAGTACGCCGACACTAAACAATTAGAGTTGTTAGCATTGCTAACATTCAAGCACTTCCCACATGTGCAATCAATTAAAGCGGGGTTGTTGTTTGTCGTAGCGCAAGACTTGGTAAAAGCGTCATTTGTTAATGATGCGCAAGAGACGGCATGGAGCCGGTGGTTGCCTGAGATTCAAAGGCTTGAGGCTGCTATGACAAATAACGTATGGAACGCAAAGCCAAATTTTACATGTAGGAAGTTTTGTCATGTAAAAGATTGTGAGCACAATGGTAAAGGAGAGTGGAGATGACAGACAAAAAAACCCCCAAGGTTGAAGAGGTTACTTTTCCTTTAAATGATGTACCTTACGAAATGTTTCGATTAGCGTGGCCTTTTAAAACCGCTAGGGAGCATGAACTAATTCTTAAGTGGGCAAGGAAGCAAACTAAGGTGAAAAGGATTATATTTCCATGAGCGCAAATGATGAACAGGTTGGTGGTACGCACTACAAAGACAAGTCTATTCAGCCTTGGGATTACATAGCCGCTAACAACATTGGGTACTTTGAAGGCAATATTATTAAGTATGTTTCTCGATGGCGAAACAAGGGTGGCGTTGATGACTTAAACAAAGCCGCGCACTATCTTGAAAAATTAATTGAGTTGCAAAAGGGGCACTAGCATGTCATACGAACTAGACTACAAAGCACAGGGCACTGCTAACCGCAGACTGCTATCTGCGGTTGTGGCTTTAGCAATCCAAGATGCGCAATCAAAACCCCGCAGAATGGGGAAACTGCGCATACCCACAGACGAGGCAATTTCTGCAATCTACTTTTTGTTCCAACATTCTGATAATTACTTGAGTCTTTTAGACATAGATCCCCCACAGTTTCGTGAAAGATTACTAAAGTTGATGTTTGACATGAATAACAAAATTAAGCAGTTTGAACCAATTAAGCGCCGAAACTTCAGGTACAACTATGAATGGATGCGGCGTAAAGAAAATATATTAGACCTGACCAAGGCTTACGAAGCAGAACTTGAAAAACTAGATGAGGATGAGAAACATGAAAAAATTAATGATTAGTTTATTGTTTGTACCATGTATGGCGAGTGCTGAGTTTTTAGATGGCAACGGCCTGTTATCGAGGATGAATGACTCAGAAACCGTTCCAAGGATGGTTGCCCTTGGCTATGTACAAGGAGTGGCTGATGTGTATGCAAGAGTAAAGGTATGCGCCCCACAAAATGTAACAGCAGGGCAAGCCCGGGATGTAGTTAAGCAGTACCTAGAGATTAATCCTGACAGAAGGCATTACTCTGCCGATTCTCTTGTGGTAAATGCGTTATCCCAAGTATGGCCTTGTGCTAATCGTGGTGGAACCCGACTATAAAGGAGAAGAACACATGATTAATGACGTTAAAACTAATGATGGTGGAATAGCGTTCCCATGCGAAAACGATGCAAATAAATATTACAATTGGATTGAAAAAGGCATGACTATGCGGGATTACTTTGCGGCGAAAGCGATGCAAGGGATGTTAGCAAACCCAAAACTTCAAGAGCAAATTTTAAAGGCTGGGCAATCTTGGATTGAAGAATCAGCATGGGCGGTAGCGGATGCCATGCTAAACACAAGAGGCGGTAAAAACAAATTACTTTCTCAATCAGTTGCAACTTTAAATTTATACATGAGAACACTAAATTGTTTACGAGCAGAAAACATACAGACGATTGGTGAGTTGTGTAATCAGCATACCCATGACTTAAGAAAAGTACCAAACCTCGGTAAAGTATGTCTTAATAATATTGTGGCAGCGTTGGCTGAACACGGCCTAAAACTTAAGAGTTAAGGAGGAAAACAGTGGCAATTGAAATGACTAATTTTGAAGAGAAAGTGTGGAAGTATCTAATTTCTCACCCGAAAACTCCTGTTCAAGCAAAGACGATTGCAAAAGAATGGATTGCAAGCGAGGGCAAAGTAGGTCGTACCTTAAACAGGTTTGTTGATAATGGTATTGCGGACTTAATACGAATGGGTTCTAAGAAGTTTTATAAGGTGAAAGAATGACTCCCGAAGAATATAAAGCCGAGATTGAACGCCTAAAGAAAGAAATTGAGCATTGGAAACAGGCGTACCACAGGGTCAAAGATGAGAACGAGCGGTTAGCCCTTGACTTAGGTATCAAAGATAATCCACAATTTGGGAAACCTTATTAGGAGATTATTATGCCCTACGTAAACAAACCCCGCCCCTACAAGAAAGAATGGCAACAGCAAAAGGATCGTGATGAAAAAAGCCTACGAGCCACACGAGAGCGTGCCCGATATAACATGGATAAAAACGGGACAGACAAGAACGGAAATGGTAAAGCCGACGCTAGAGAAGGAAAAGACATTGACCATGTCACCCCCCTTTCTAAAGGTGGGACAAACTCCCGCAGTAATCTTAGACTCGTCGCTCCTAGCACTAATCGTTCTTTTAAGAGAAACTCAGATAGGTCAGTAAAAAAGAATGCAAGTAATAAATGATAAAGTTTTGGTGGTGCGCACTAAGTTTCCAAGCCGCATCACTGAGACAATAAAGAAAAGCAAAGTACTACAAAAAGAAGGTGAAGTCAGTGAAGTAGCAGTTAATTGGGGATTGCATGAAGCCCAAATATTACGCACGCTAAACCTTAAAAACGTTCCGTCTCCAATAATACGGGACTACAAGTGGCCCGGGGCTTACCCCCCGATGTCTCACCAAAAAGATACAGCTTCGTTTTTGACTTTACATAAACGGGCATTTTGTTTTAACGAACAGGGTACAGGCAAGACTGCGGCGGCTATATGGGCGGCTGACTATCTGATGGAGCAGAAGCTAGTAAAGCGGGTGCTAGTTATCTGCCCCCTGTCAATCATGCAAGCGTCTTGGCAGTCAGACTTATTTAAGTGTGCCCTACACCGCACGGTAGCTATTGCGCATGGGGCTAGAGAAAAGCGCAAGTCTATTGTCAACAGTAACGCCGAGTTTGTTATCGTTAACTATGATGGCGTGGAGACTATAGCCGATACCGTTATTGAGGATGGCTCATTTGATTTAATTATTGTAGATGAGGCCAATGCCTACAAGAATGTAGTTACTAAGCGTTGGAAGACACTACAAAAAATAATTAAGCCGACTACGTGGGTCTGGATGATGACCGGTACCCCTGCTGCGCAGTCCCCTACGGATGCCTATGGCTTGGCTAAGATGGTTGTTCCACAGTCTGTTCCACGGTTCTTTGGGGCGTTCCGAGACATGGTTATGACTAACATTAGCCGGTTCAAATGGATACCCAAGTACAATGCGCAACAAACAGTTTTTGCTGCATTGCAACCTGCCATTCGGTTTATCAAAGAGGAATGTATTGACCTACCGGAAATAACTTACACCGCACGGCACGCACCGCTTACGGCCCAACAGGAAAAGTATTATCAGATTCTTAAGAAAGATATGTTGATGTCTGCGGCGGGTGAGGAAGTATCTTCAGTCAATGCTGCTACAAACCTTACTAAATTACTACAGATTTCAGGCGGTGCTGTTTATACCGACTCCGGTAACACAATGGAGTTTGATGTATCAAACCGTCTCAGCGTGGTGCAAGAGGTTATCGAAGAGGCATCTCATAAAGTTTTAGTATTTGTCCCGTTCACTCACACGATTACGCTTCTTAGTGAACACCTATCAAAGAATGGGATTACATCAGAAATAATTAATGGGCAGGTTCCTGTTAACAAGCGAACAGATATTATCAAGCGCTTTCAGGAAAACCCTGAGCCAAAAGTATTAATTATCCAGCCTCAAGCCGCCGCACATGGTGTAACATTGACTGCTGCTAACGTAATTATTTGGTATGCCCCCGTTACTTCTATTGAGACCTACCTGCAAGCAAATGCTCGCATACATAGAAAGGGACAGAAGAACCCAATGACTGTTGTGCATATCACAGGAAGTCAAGTAGAAACTAAGTTGTATGGGATGCTACAGAACAAACTTAATGTCCACACTCAGCTAGTTGATTTATATAAAAACGAAATTAGTTCTTGACAAAGTACAGTTTTGGTAGTAGTATTAAACATCGGGCGTAGATCCGAGTGCTTAACCAAGAGGATAAAAATATGGATGTTTCCGTAGACAAACTTGTCTCTGTTTACATTAAGATGCGTGATGAACGTGATCGAGTTAAACACAGCATGGAAAAACAGATTGAAGATATTGAAGCGCAGATGAAAGTTATTAGCGCTGAATTGTTAGACATCTGTAAGGAAGCAGGGGTTGATAGTTTTCGCACACCGTTTGGCACTGCTTACCGCACTCTCAAAAGCCGCTATTGGACTAATGATTGGGAACATTTTCATAATTTTATGAAAGAAAACGAAGCAATGGAGTTGTTAGAGCGCCGTATACATCAAACAAATATGAAACAGTTTTTAGAGGAAAACCCGGATATGCATCCCGCCGGACTTCAGGTTGAAAAAGAGTATGCAATTACCATTAGGAGAAAATAAATGAGTAACGAAATTAGTTTGTTTCAACAAGCAGTACCCGACTACATTAAAGAAGCTGGTGTAGATGAGTTAACCCGTTCGCTAGGTGGCGGCGGTGGTAGCAAGCGCATATCCATTCGCGGTGCGGTATTCCGTATGATGGTTGGCGGCGAAGAGATTGCTAAGAACGAAAGTCGTTCCATGAATGTTGTAGTAGTAAATGGAACCAAGCATGTAGCACGTAAGTTCTACGCTGGTAAATATGTAGCCGGTGAGTCAGCACCTCCTGATTGCTGGTCTAATGACGGCATCACTCCGGATACAAGCATAGAAAGTCCGCAAGGCCCAAACTGCGATAACTGCCCACAGAACATTAAAGGTTCAGGCAACGGCGATTCGCGTGCGTGCCGGTATGAAAAACGTTTGGCAGTTGTATTAGCCGACGACATCAAAGGTAGTGTCTATCAATTGTTGCTCCCATCAAAGTCCTATTTTGGCAAAGGCGACATCGATAAGATGCCGTTTGAGCAGTATGCCAAGTATGTTGCTTCACAGGGATACAACATCAATATGATTGTCACCGAAATGAAATTTGACTCGGACAGCGACAATCCCAAGTTGACCTTCAAGCCTATTGGTTTCCTCTCCAAGGAACAGTGGGAAGTAGCAAAACAGCAAGGTGCAACCTTGGATGCAAAACAAGCCGTAGTAATGACTGCCTCACAAACAGATGCAAAACCGAAAGCAATTGCCGCCCCGGTAGCATCTACTGTGAACAAAGCCGAAGTAAAAGCAGAAGCCGAAGCAGCGGTTCCTGAGCCAACCAAGAAAGTTTCAAAGAAGGCTGCGGAGGCGCCGACTGAGAAAAAAGACCTCGCTGAAATTATGGGTAACTGGGCTACGGATGACGAGTAATGACGGACAGTCGTGGTTACAGTTCCCGAATTGTTAGGGCGAATGCACAAGCCAGCACAGAAAACCTCGGTGTAGCACTGGGGCGACTGTGTATTGCTAAAGAAATCCCTGTGTCTGATGTTTCTACTTACTTTGGGGTAAGCCGAATGACCATCTACAAATGGTTCAAAGGCTTAGAAATACCAAGGCAGAAACAAATTGCAAGGATAGAAGAAGTTTTGGCAAAGGCTAAATTTAGCGTTTAGTAATACGGGCATCTAGTTCGACGGAACGAAAAGGGGTTAATCGCCGCAACCCCCTGATGCCCTTTCTTTTCTGCGGCGCAAGGGCGGCAAATGGCAACTACAGATTTACTGTCGGCAGTGCTTCCATCTGAGGGATGGTATTGCATTGTTGGGCTAAAAGCAGGGAATAAGCCAAGACAGACATTCCATGAGACATTGGATGAATGCGAGCAAGCAATTGCTGGTTTAATGCAAGACGAGTTCAACGCATACTTTGCATGCTCAAAATACGAGACAAACAAGTCACGCACCCAACCCAATGCCAAGTACATCAAAGCCTTTTGGTTAGACATTGATTGTGGTGAAAACAAAGACTACCCTAGTCAAGCCGAAGGTCTTGCTGCTCTTAGAAACTTTTGTAAGACAACAGGGCTACCCAAACCAACAGTTGTTAACTCAGGGCGGGGGCTGCATATCTATTGGAAACTTAGCAGAACCATTACTGCTGAGGAGTGGAAGCCCGTTGCCGAGCGTATTAAGTATCTTTGTGAAGAATATGATTTTCATGTTGACCCATCGCGTACATCAGATTTAGCCTCGATACTTAGGGTTCCTGAGACTTTAAACTTTAAGGATGACCCCCCTAAACCTGTATCTATTATCTGCCTATCAGACGAAATAGAGTACGAAACAATTAAGACTCAACTTGGTGTTCTTGTTGCGCCGTCTGAGTTTCAGTTACCTAAGCAACAACTCAATGAGTTGACTAAAGCGCTGGCTAATAATGAAGAGAAGTGGTTTAAGATTATTATCGCCAAAACAATTAAGGGCGGAGGTTGTGCACAGATAGCAAAGATTGCTACAGAACAGGATACCGTAGACTACAACTTGTGGCGGGCAGGACTATCGGTAGCGTGGGCATGCGAGGACAGAGATACAGCTATACATAAAATTTCAGAGAGACATCCAGACTACGATTTTGCCGAGACTGTTCGTAAAGCCATAGATACCGGTGGCCCACAACGCTGCTCTACATTTGAAAAATACAATTCAGGAGGATGTGATGGATGTCCGCACAAAGGTAAGATCGCAGGGCCGATACAGTTGGGGAAGAAGATTGCGCGTGCAAGTGACCAAAATAATATCGTTGAAGTACCGCAAGAAATCCCTAATTTACCGTCAACCACTATTGTAATTCCTGAGTACCCCTTCCCTTACTTTAGAGGTAAGCAGGGCGGCGTCTACATTGAAATTCCAGATGACGACCCCATATTAGTTTATCAGCACGACCTTTATGTGGTTAAGCGGATGAGAGATCCACAGAAAGGGGAGGTTGCTTGGATTCGATTGCACCTGCCAAAAGACGGGATTAAGGAATTTGCGTTGCCGATTACAGAGGTAATGACCAAGGAAAAATTACGGGAGAAGTTAGGATTTTATGGCGTTGCAGCATTACAAAAGCAGATGGACGCCATCATGGTGTACATCATTAAGTTTGTTAACGAATTACAGTACAAGACTGACGTGGAGGTAATGAGAATGCAGTACGGATGGGCAGACAAAAACAGCAAGTTTGTTATTGGAGACCAAGAGATAACGGCGGAAGGTATTAAATATAGCCCCCCTTCT
>Ga0181352_1000578_pt1 | contig 15396 bp, 20 predicted proteins | sample Fa13VDMLBSN_FD_130103 | JGI IMG/M metagenome (GOLD analysis project Ga0181352, IMG submission 130103) | Freshwater viral communities from Lake Michigan, USA - Fa13.VD.MLB.S.N | ecosystem: Environmental > Aquatic > Freshwater > Lake | place: USA: Michigan | collected 2013-09-23 | reverse complement strand
TTGTATTGAACCCAGCATTTGACAATGTTCATACAAATGATATTGAGAACCCAATCATTGATGGTTTCCCATTATCTTCTTACTCATTCATTATCTTTGATATCACTGACAATACTAATGACAACATCTTCTTGTTGAAATTGTCTTGGGATAATCAATTGAAATGGTGGTATCAAAATGGTACTATGGACTACATGGGTCGTACACAAGGCTTCCAGTCTTCAGGCCAATTCAATGGTTACCGTGTAATGATGTCTCAAACAATGCCAGCAATCTGGGTTAAAGACCCTACTAAAGTGTTGAAAATTGTTATGAGAAACCCAATCACTGGTGGATCATTCTAATCATAGATGCGAAAAGGGAGGGGGCAACTCCTCCCTTTTTTATTTAACTTTAACCAACAAAAAATAAAACCAACAAAACATGGAAAATTTCACAATGGTAGAAACCGGACGTGGCAGTGTTAAAAAAACAGCAATTGCAGTCCGTCCGTTCTTTGATAACTCAGTCTCTAATATGGGATTGGAAAATTATGGCTTATCTCTATATGATGGAGTTAAGCACTTTGAACAACTTGCTTGTCTTGAGCAAAATGGAGTTGTAAGATATCTTACTGGTCTAAATGAATTTGCACCAGAGATTAAACTTCTAAAAGGTGATGACAAAGACGCAAGAATTAAAGAGATTAGAACTGCAATAGCAGAACTTGAGCAAGAGCTTGCAGCTAATGTCTTAGATATTGAGGATCCACAATTCTGGAATCAGGTTAAACTACTTAAGCCAGATAATAAAGATTTTTGGAATAAGATCACTATGGCTTGTGGTAATGAGCCAGTATTTCTAGATCCTAATGACCCATATGATAGAATTAAACTTCATGCTATTGAAGCTGGAGGTTTTTCTATTGTAGCAAAAAGTTTTGATGATGCAAGATCAAGAGCTGTTCCTCCTAAGTTTTACTTAGACAAACAAGAGGAAACAGTTGTTGCAAGAACTGAATACAAGAAAATGCGTAACAAAGCATTGTCTGAGCTTCAGAAATTATTTGACAAAAACAGTACTAAACTATTCTACGTAGCTAAAGTAGTAGATGGTAACAGTACACAATATAGAAAGTCAACACCTAATGATGTTATGTATGAGAATATGGACTTGTATATTAACGGTGAAGGAGTTGAAGGCAACAAAGAAAGAGCAGCAAAATCTTTCATTGATGCTGTAAATATGGATATGGAAACACTAAAAATTAAATCAATTGTACGTGATTCCGTATTTTTTAAGTATATTATTAATAAGGCTGATGGTTACATCTATCATGTTAAGACTGGTGCAATGCTAGGAAGAAATGTATCAGATGTAATTGAGCATTTGAAGAACCCACTTAATGAGGATGTTCTTACAGATCTCAACAAAGCTTGTGAAAAGTATTGGAATAGTTAAAATTTAAGATATGAAAGCTGCAAATGTGACTAAAACAAAGTCAAAAAAATTAATGGGTGCTGATAAAACCCCAGGAGGAAAAGTAGGTGGAACAAATAAAAATGTTCAAAAACAAACTTCTCCAAAAGGAAAAGTAGGAGGTATTAGTAAAGCTCCTAAGAAAGCAATGCCCTGTTAATTATGGCTAAGCAAATGCTTAAAAGAAAAGACGGTAGTTATTCCCAGAGAGGTCTCTGGGATAACATCCGTGATAATAAAGGTTCTGGAAAAGCACCTACTAAAGCTATGCTTAAACAAGAAAAGAAAATTAAAGCAGCAACTAAAAAGAAATAGCTATGGCAATCAAAAAATCAACAACTAAAAAAGCCCCAGTTAAAAGATCAACATCTAATGTATCAATAGCACCTAAAGCAGAAATGAGAAAATGGGAAATTGAATCAGCACTTAGTACTCTTAAGAGAGCAGATGAAATCCGTAAGGATGCTAAGATGATGAATGATGTTAAAAAACTTGCTCAAGAACAAATGAGTGTTCTTAAAACATTTAGTAAGTAGTCATGGCAAAGACACCGGCATGGCAAAAATGTATAGACTGTAACCGTGAAGGTGACATGTCTTTATTTGCTAAGGGTGGAAACGGTAGGTGCAATAGATGTAGTAAAATTGAATGGGAAAAGAATAATCCTGATAAAGTGAGAGCTCAAAGACTAAGAGGAAATGCAAGCAAGAGAGCAAAAACTATGGGATGGTCTGAACCTGATTTTGATACAAACTGGATATATGATAAAATTAAAAATGGGTATTGTGAAGTAACAGGAATTAAATTTGATTTAGAAACAGAAGTAAGATCATCTGTTCATGCAAAAAATCCCTGGGTACCATCAATTGATAGAATAGATAGTTCTAAACCATATTTAAAAGATAATGTTCAGATTGTAGTATTTATGTACAATGTATGTAAATCAGAGTTTAGTCATGAGGATGTTGTTATGTTTTGTAATGCAGTTAAAGCAAAAGAAGATGACAAAGTTTAAAAGTCCAAGCTGGCAGAGAAAAGAAGGTAAGTCCCCTAGTGGTGGTCTTAATGCTAAAGGTAGAGCTTCATTGAAGGCTGCTGGTCATGACATTAAAGCTCCTCAACCAGGTGGTGGTCCAAGAAAGAAATCTTTTTGCGCGCGCATGACTGGTATGAAGAAAAAACTTACAAGTGCAAAGACAGCTAATGATCCTAATTCTAGGATCAATAAGTCTTTGAGAAAATGGAAATGTTAAAAAATTATATATCATGGCAATGAAAAAATGTATGAGTTGCGGAGGCTCTATGGGCAAAGCAAAAAAATATGTAATGGGTGGTACAACCAGAGATACTGCTGGCATTCCATTAGGTGCTGGTGCTGGTCAAACTGATGGTAAGATTGGTACTATGAAAAAAGGCGGTATGGTAAAGAATGCTAAACTTGCTGCACTTGCCGCTCCTAAGAATAAAATTACAAGAGCAGATATTATTACAGGTGCTAAAAGAAGAGCAGCTAAAAAGAAGTAATCATGGCAGTAAAAAGAACTAAAGACACAGACTGTTTCTTTAATCCTTGTCCTCCGGGATATTACTGTGGCTCTGATAGCAAATGTAAACCAATTGCTAAAGCTCCAGGAATATTAGGTAATACTAGTGCAAAGATTGGTGCCGGTTTAATTGGTGCTGGTGTTGCCGCATTAGGTACTAAAGTAGCTAAAGACATTAAAGAAAATAGAGCAGCTAAAAAAGAAGCTAAAAAAGCAACTGAATTACCTAAACAAAAAAAGGGTGGTAACTGGATTCAGGGTGCTATTAAAAAACCAGGAGCTCTTAGAGAACAACTTGGTGTTAAGAAAGGTGAAACTATTCCAAAAGCTAAATTAGCGGCAGCTGCTAAGAAAGGTGGTAAGCTTGGTCAAAGAGCAAGACTTGCAATTACTCTTGGTAAAATGCGTAAAAACTAATAAGATGAAAAAGACAAATAAATCTAATCCACTTAAAACCTTTAATGATAATAAAGCTATGGCTTATAAAAAAGCCGGTGGTGAAATGTCTGCATTTAAAAAGTCTTTAAAGAAGGCGGATAATGGTATTGAAGTTAATTCACAAGGTGATCCTATTAAGGCTGGTCCATTATCAAAAAGTGATGCTGCATTTTTAGATTATCAATATCCTTCTACAAATCCTAAAGTGCCTTTTTATCCATCTCCTGAAGGTTATGATACAAGAAAAAATAGAACCTATTTTGGAAGTAATCAAAATGGTTCAAGAACACCTCAAAAAGAGATGGCACTAAGAAATTGGGCTGAAAAAGAAATGCGTGGTAATCCTGGATTTAACACAAGAGAATCTATGGAATCTGTTGTTAGAAAAAAAGGTGGATCTGTAAAAAGAAAAAAGAAATAAGAAATGTTAAATAGTACAATTGAAATAAAGATCAAGCAACGGTTGAACAAACTGGACAGTCAAGATTATGACAACATAACTTGCTGGCAGGTTGTTGAGGCTTTTAATAAAGCACAAGTTGAGTGGGCTAGAAGACAATTGCACGGAATTAATATTTTGAAAGAAGGTGATGAAGGTTCAACTAGAAGAAAGGATGATCTTCAAGTTTTACTAGATACACAGTCATTGTCTCTTACTGATAAAGAATATTATTATTTTGCAAATCTTCCCGGAGACTATCTGCAGTGGAAACGTGTAGATGTATTTGCTAAAAAAGAATGCTGTGATAAAAGAAGAATGACAGTATATTTTGCACAAGAAGGAGATCTTAATGTTCTTTTGAGAGATAAAGGTAAACAACCAAACTTTGATTGGGCAGAAACATTTGCTACACTAATAGGAAATACTACCCATATTTATACTAATAATGAATTTCAAATTGAGTCTGCTAATTTAGTTTACTACAGACAACCTAGAAAAATTCAAATTGATGGTTGTGTTGATCCTTATACTAATCTACAGTCTACTGGAAATGTATTGTGTGAATTTAAGGATGATATCATAGAATTAATAATTGATGAAACAGTAAGCATTATTGCTGGGGATATAGAATCTGGTAATCAATTCTCTAGAGGTACTGAAACTGCAGAACGTAACAACTAATTATGGAAACTAAATCAAGATTATTAAAAAGAAATCCGGAATCTACTAAAACAATCAGTAGACCTCAACCTGTTGTTACTCAACCAAAAGAGGAGCCAGCTAAACCACAACCTACTCCAAACACTGGTGTGGGAGGTAGCTCATTAGATACTATGACTGCAGCATGTTCAACAGAGATGATGAATGCTGCTATTAGCTTTCATAGACTTCACTTAAAAATAAAGGGTGATGGTTCTTATGCCGCACACAAAGCTCTTGGAGATTTTTATGATGGTCTTCATGGTCATGCAGATACTTTAGTAGAAGGTTATCAAGGAGTAGCAGAGAAACTTTTAAGTTACACTGATATGCCTATCAGAACATTAGATACTGTAGCAGATGGTGTAGCATACCTTAGAGATTTATACAACTCTATTAACAAACTACAGGGTATGATGCCATACTCAGAGATTGTAAATAACCTAGACTTAGTTAAGGATTCAATCAACTCAACTAAGTATAAATTACTTTTCTTAAAATAATTTTGGAAGTATAAAAAACTTTCACTATATTATAGTATATATATTTATTAATTAAAATTAGAAACAATGAGTTATTTTAATCATGCCTTTAATAAGGTTTTCATTGCAACTAACAACACACCTTTTACCGGATTGGCTCTTGGTCAATTAGGCACACCAGGTAACATTCCTGCTAAAGGTCAAGTTTGTTTTGTTGATGCAAAATCTTGGATTGTACAGCCAACTGCTGGAACTCCGAACAAATGTTGCCCACTTATACTTGCTGGTGGCTCAATCTATACAAATGATAAGATTGGTCCTTTTGCTGGTGGTTACTTGGAGACTAACAAGTCAAAAGAAATTAATCCTAAGTATGTAAGCAAATTCTGGTTTTCACAAGGATGTGCTCCACAAAACAACATCATCCACGTAGGTGTAACTCCTTATACTGATGATGCTGCTGGTACTACAATTGCAATTGCTACTGCTGGTGCTAACCTTTTGGATGGTGTTTACACTGATGTTCCACTTTTGGTTAACCCGCTTGCAGCTGCTCCTTACGGTGCTGAAGGTACTATTACTGTAGTAGGTAATGTTGTAACTAATGTTGTTATTACAAATGGCGGTACTGGTTTTGCAACTGGTGCAACTACTGTAAATGCAGGTTACTCTGGCTTTACTGCAACAACTGTTAACGGTAGTGATGTTATTGATGTTACTGCTATTACAGCAAATACCCTTCTTCCACAAGTAGGTCAAACTATTTATGGTATGACAGGTGTTCCTAATGGTTCAGTAATTGAAGAAATTCTTTCAGTTGATGCTGCAGGTTTAGGTACTTATAGAATTAGCCAAAACGCAACAGCTGGTGCTTCAGTTGCAGGTTTAGCATATATTATTGGTTATGATGGTTCAGGTGTGTATACTGTACCTTCATTTACTATCACCAATACTACTCTTCCTGTAGCTGATTGTGCTAGAACTTATTTGTGTGGTGAAACTTATAACCTCCGTTTGGATGTTAAAGGTTCTCCTGCATTGAGACTTTTAGATCACAATTCATACTTAACTGTATCTGCATACACAGGTTGTTGCCCTTCAGGTTCAATTGCACCAACTCCCGTTGATCCAGGAATTGTAATGATTGAGTGGGCTAAACAAATTGTTGATTCACCATTGATCAGTCCATTTATTCTTCCAGTAGTTGCTACTACTCGTGGTGCTACTAAACAATTATGGTATCCTGCAGGTGCTACTATCACTGCTCCAGCTGGTTGGACACTTGGTGGTACACTTGAGCAATTTACATCAGTTGCTTATGTTGCTGGCTACACGGCAGGTCTTATCCTTAATGGTGCTTATGTAGATACTAAATTCTTAGACTGTACATTCCAAGTTTCTGACTTCTATGAAGTAGAGCCTGTAAGATTGTATGCATCTGAAGTAGACTTAAATGGTGAGCCATGTTTGTTTGCAGGTACATGTGTAATTACTGAGTGCCAAGGCCGTCAAGGTAATGGTTATGGTGAAACTTATATGAGAGATTTAATCTTGTCAGAAAGATACCGTCAAAACTTCTTTGCAACTGACCTCCGTATCCGTGAGATTACTCAAGGAGTTGATGTATTTGGTATTCCTAACTTCAGTAGAGGTACTGCTGCATCTCCATCGCGTTACAATGCATTCTACTTGCAACACAATGTTCCACGTTTCAATAACCCATCTAGCACATTTGATAATGATCAATACTTGCTTGAAGTTGTTGTACAATCAACAGTTAATCCTAATGATGGTGCTGCTGGTGAATTGTTTGCAAACTTTGTAAACAACTGGTTAGATGCTTGTGGTAACAACTGTTCAGATCTTTCCAACTTTGGTTGTCCAACAGCATGTACTCCAGTAGTTGGTGCAACACGCTAATATTATCTAATATTAAACTAGAAAGGGGAGAGAGAGCTTAGACTCCTCTTCCCTTTTTTATTAAAAATACTTATGGCTAATCACGTATTAAGTTTAGAAGTTCCAACAGTTATGAATACTTGTATCCTAAAGATTATGGATACTAGTGTATATTCTGATTTGTTACCAGGAGTAGTATGTCCTACACTAAATGTAACTGTTCCTGGATTTGCATACTCTGTGCAATTAGAAGGGACACCTATGACAGAATTTGTAGCAAGTGGGCATATAACACTAACAGCTTGTGATCTTAATTTACAGACTACAAACTGTGGAACTCAATATGCTAATTTGCCAGACGGTATTTATGTGATTAAGTACAGTGTTTCTCCTAATGATCAGGTATTTGTAGAATACAATCATTTAAGAATTACATATGCTCTAAACAAATACTACAATATTTTATGTGAAGTGGATGCTAATGCATGTGAGCCTCCATTCAAAGTAAAACAAAAACTTGAGCAGCTAGGTTTAATTAAAATGTACCTAGAGGCAGCTAAAGCAAAAGTAGAGTTTTGTCATGAGCCTCAGAAAGGAATGAGTCTTTATAACTATGCTCTAAAGATGCTAAATAAATTAGATTGTGTAAATTGCTAAAAATTTAAAACCAACAAAATATGTCAACGTGTTCAAATTGTAAAACAACATTATCTTGTGGATGTCAAAGAAGAACTGCATCAGATGGAAAAGCAGTATGTTCTAATTGTTTAACATCATATGAGGGAAGTTTAAAACAAAGACAAACAATAGCAACAGTATCTCAGACTAATCAGGTTTGGAGAAAAGATAGATATAAAATAGCTAAATAATGTCATTTCCAACACCTCCACCACCACCCCCGTTTTCAGCCTCATGGTTTGGTTTTGAACCATGCTGTGGAGGGAATATTTTGTACTTTAAGTTTGATGGTACTACAGTTGCACCTACTCCAGGAATTAATGTATATTCTGGTCCACCTGCAAGTGGATATGATCCTACAACTAATACATATACAGTATTAACTAATCAGTGTTATAGAATATTTAGAGGTGTAGCTACAGATCCATCTAGTCCTATTAATGGAACTAACTATGGAAATCTTCAAGTAGTACCTACAAACTTTGGTACAAATTATACTTGGGATTCTTCCACAAATTATGAGACCCCTTGCGGAGATGAAGAAATAACTTGTCCTGATTGTCAAAGTCCAGTTTATGATCTTTGGCCTTGTGATGAATCACTAGTTCCTATCACAACTTATACTGATTTATCAGCATATGTAAATGAATTTATTTTAATAAAAGTAAATAGTGATTCACCTTATAATTGTTACTATGTATCTCCTTCTACTGATTTTACAAATGCAGTTGGAATAACAGGAACTAATGGCACACCATGTACTTGTGATTGTGGGTGTTATGAAATTATTGGTTCAGCTAAATTAAGATATGTAGACTGTGATGGTAATCCGCAGAGCACTACAGTAAATGGATACTGGAAAGAATGTTCACAAGTATATCCAATTACAAGTCCAGCTCCAGGACCAGATCTTATTATTACTAACAATGGTAATTGTGTAGATGGTTTATGTCCTTCTCAGTGTTTTGAACTTATAGACTGTGATGGAATTCTAGATCCAATTTATTCTACAGCTCAATCATTATCTCCATTTGCTATTCTTCAACAAGTTGTACAAATTCAAGGATATGACAACTGCTGGATAGTTGATAGTGTTGTAGATTGTGATTGTGCTATTGATGTAGTAGTACTACAAGCATATCGTACATGTGAGGAGTGTAATCCTGCACCAAACTATTTACTCACTAACTGTGATGATCAAGGTACTATTATTTATACCTCATCTGATCTTAGTGCATATGTAAATCAAGTTGTAGAATTAAATCCAGATTGTCCTGGATGCTGGATTGTTAGTGAGATCAATGGACCAATTCCATCTGATGTACCAGTTTCAGTTTCAGTAGCTTTTGATGATTGTCAAGCATGCAAGACTACATACTATGTACTTTCAGATTGTGCAGAAATTGAAGCTAACATAATTACATCAACAGATCTATCAGATTATGTGGGTCAGACAATTACTCTTGAATGGTGTCCTACTACATGTTGGAGTGTTGCAGTATCAGAAACAAGTGCAAATGCAGGAATTCTTGGAGACATATTACAAGAGTTTGATACTTGCCTAGAATGTCTTACAAGTTTTCCATGTGTATGTTCTAGAATTAAGAATCATGATACAGTTGCTCATAATTATGACTACCTAGATTGTGATGGTGAAGTTCAAACAATTACATTAACATCTGGACAAAGATCTGAGAGAATCTGTATGGCTCATTGGTTGTCATCATATCCTACTGATTATGTAGAATACTTTGGTGAATGTACTAATGGTGAGTGCCCTCCACAGATTTACCCAAAGAGAGATATAAGACCAGGATATGTAACTCCTATTTGCAGTACAGAGAAATATGAAAAAATAACATGTAGATCTGCAGAGATCTTATACAAGCAAGTTCTTACATTAAGATATGGTATTTCAAATTGTTGTCCTGATGAAGATAACAAATGGTTAGTTAGAAAAGAATTAATTGATTTACAAGCTTTAAAAGATCCAGATTATACATGTGATGTTACATCATGTGGTTGTAATGATTCTCCTTGTAGTTGTAATCATTCATCATGTGGGTGTGGTCAAACATCTTGTGGTTGCAATACAAACCTAAGAGCTTGTAATTCTCAGTAATAATTAGTATATTATAGATATGAAACCTTTGAACTTAGATAATAAACCTTGTAGCCCAATCTCCAGTAACTGTGTGATTTGGCAAGGGCCAGATATTCCTTGCATTAAACTATGTACAGGAGATACTGTATCAGATGTTATTGCAAAATTAGCTACAGAATTATGTACAGTTCTAGATACATTGAATGTGTCAAACTATGATTTGTCATGTTTTAATTTAGTAGCCTGTGGACCAAATGATTTTCAAGCTCTTATTCAATTTTTAATTGAACAAATTTGTGCACTACAAAATCCTACTACTTCAACAAATACAGATAGATCTGAGGCACTTGTAACAGTAGCAGATTGCTTTGTAGTTAATGGTGTTACTGTCATGACTGTTGCTGAATATGCTATGGCAATTGGAATTAAAGTATGCTCATTGGTTTCTCAAATTGCTGCAATTAATGCAAGTATTACAAACCTAGAAATAAGGGTTACTGAATTAGAAGCTGCACCAGTACCAACATTAGTACTACCTTCTTTTACATTAGGATGTACTATAGGCACATTAGGAACAGGAAGTACCCAATTTATTGATGTAGTACTAGAACAGTTTATTAATGATGTATGGTGTCCCTTTTATGCAGCCACGGGAACTACGTCAGATTTAATTTCTGCTGTTTCTGCAATTTGTATTGAGGATACAGATTTACAATTAAATACAAACACACCATTTTCAACAAACTCAAATTGGATACAATCCGGTTCTTACTCTACTGTTGCAGATGCTATTAATAATCTCTGGGTAGCTCTTTGTGATATTTATAATTACACAGACCGACTTGCAGTTACAACTTCAAATACTTCTACAGTAAATCTTTCTGTATCATCTGGGCCAATATTTAATGTAAGTGCAAAAATTACAGATACAGGATGGGTAGATCTTAATGGTTTTTCATATTACTCTGGTGTAACAAAGCCTCAGTGTAGAAGAATTGGTAATCAAATCCATTTTAGAGGTACAGTATTTGTTCCACTAGAAAACCCATCTTCTCCAGGAAATGTTGTTACATTAACTTCTGTATCTGCATATAATTCAGTTGGGGGGTGTAATACCTGGAGTGGTACAGGTGGTTGTACTATTGACGGTAATGGTGCTATATTATTTAATAATGGTGGCTCTGTTATCCCATCTTCTGTAACTACTAGTACTCTTGATGGTCAATATTCATTAGGTTGGATTGTAGGAACAAGAGGTATTGATATTGACTCTACATATGGTACATCACTTACATCTGCAATAAATGTATCAGTTACTAGTACAAATGGATTAACAGTGCAACTTCTACATGATATTGAAATTACACCAACAAGAGGTGGTGGTGTGCAAGGTAACTCACCTTTAAGATTAATCACAAGTAATGTAAGATTGGGAGAATATTTACCAAACTATATTGCTACTGCAACTGACATACATAATGCACCATCTAATGCTAACTTTCCATTAGTATCTAATACATTTAATCTTACATGGCCATTTAGTTGTGATGCAGGTAATGAAAATCAAATTGGTGGATTTCAATTTAAACTAGACGGTCTTATTGGATACTTAGCACCTTGTAATACTGAAACTGGATTCTCAACTGTTTGTCCATAATACTATAAGATATGTCACTAAATAAATGTAAAAATTGTGGGTGTGAAGATGCACTAGTTACTCTTCCACCATGCCCTACACCTGGAGGTTGTCCTAGTCCAGAACCATGTTCTGAAGTATTTGATGCACAATGTGTTATATATACTCGTGATGATTTGTTATGTAATGAATCAGTTGTTATTCCTAGTGGCGCTACTATGGCAGGAGCATTGTCTAACCTTAATGACTATTACTGTACTCAAATTGGACTACTTAATAACTATGTTACAGTTCTTCAAAATAACCAAGGTTTATTTGATACAGCTTTCAGAGCATCATTAACTCCAACAATAAACGTAAACAATGTTACTGCAAGTCTTGCAAATAGCAGTATAATAAATGGAGTTACTATTATAATGTTGGCTGGTAATATAGAATATCAGATTACAGATGGTTCACCAGCAACACAGTATAATACATTTACTGGAGTGTGGACATGTCCTCAAACCGGTAAGTATGATATTAATTATAATGTATATTTAACATGTCCTGATCAAACAGGTTTTGGTTGGGGAAATACTCCAACTACTACAGGAGCTGCATATTCAATTGCTGTTACTAGTCCTGGAGCAACAGGTACTACTGTTTATTGTGCAGATACATACACAGTAGTAAAAGGTGTTTATGCTTCAAGAATATATTTAACTGGTGGTATTCAAGGTAAAACATTAACAGCTGGCACACAACTGGTTTTAAGACATCAGAACATGACTGGTGTAAATTATGGTGCTAACGCTGGTGATAATATAGATTGGGCAATTAGAAGAGTAGGTTAATAAAGTTTTAGAAGAAGTTACAGTTTGTTGGTTTCTGTGACAACAACGGCAAAGCCCTCGCACTAGCGGGGGTTTTGTTTTATCCTTATATTTGCTAAAGTGAGTTATTTTTAGTATATTAATCTATATAGTATGAAGGAATTTAAAAAGCCTGATTTAAACGCACCAAGGTATAGACCTGAAGTGCATAGCGTATTAAATAAAAAGTTCTTTGATAGTTTTAGAAAAAAGCATCCTAAGTATAAAGAGTATACTAATATACAATTGAGGAGTATAATTAAAGCATTTAATAAATTGGTATATAATACAGTCATAGAGAAAAGAGATGGGGTACAATTACCTGAAACTATTGGCTGGCTTTTTATTGGCACATGTCAAACAAGCAAGAAGAAAAATGTTGACTTTGCCAAATCTAAAAAATATGGTGTAACAGTAACCAATACTAATTTTGATACTGATGGTAAATTAGCTAAAATATTTTTTACAAGTAGTGCGCCAAAACACAAAATGAAGAATAGAGAATTTTGGAGTTTTGTAGCATGTAGAGAATTTAAAAGAGCTGTTTCTAAAAACTATCCTGAAAATTGGAATATGTATGTAGTAGTTGATGCTACTGCAAAACTTAGACAAACATATCAAAAAGCACTAGTCAAAGATATTATGGCTAGTAAAGAAAAACAAGCTTTAAAAAGCTACAATGAATTTGACTTATGACAAGTATTGGAGAAGCAATATCAAGAGTAAGAACTGCTGTAAAGGGGGTAAAAGAAGATGCATTTCTAACAGATAGAAATATATATTTTCTTCTTACTAAATATGGTCAGACACTCTTGAAGAGAGAAGACAATCAATTTAGATTAATGAAGATTAGTTCAATCTTCCAAGTGCTTCCTTACGTAGAAATTATAGATGTGGATAAAGTAGAGGCTGGTTGTATTGGTGTATTCTCAGGTTGTTACTTTAAAAGATCTAAGGAAAAACTTCCTACAATTCTAGACGGTGCATTTGGTCCTATTTTGCGTACAGTATCTTCAATAGATGGAACTATAGAAATGTTCCGTACAGATCCTGGTACTTGGGTTTCTATGACTAAAACTACAACCTTTAAATATAATAGAAGTCTTTACTTTTGGTATTTAAATGGTTACTTATATTTTCCTAATGTAGATTGGGATGCTGTAAGAGTAGAAGCAATCTTTGAGGGGCAGGCAGAAACTTGTACAACGGATGATTGTTTAATAAGACAAGATCAACCTTTACCATTTCCAGCATATTTATTTTCTGAAGTTGAGCAATATGTAGTTAAGGAATTAACAATAGCATTACAAATACCGACTGATGTTTCAGATGACAGTCAAAATATACTTAGATAATGGACTTTAATTACACACTCAAATATAGAACCTTTGATCAGTTGTTAGAAGATGTAACAGTTGACTTAAGTTCATTTGCTCTAGAAAATATGATTGAGCCACAGCAGTTAATTAAACTTGCTAAGAAACTTAATTATGATTTAGGTCTAAGACTTAACCAGCAAAAAGAAATCATATTAGAAGTATGTCACGGTAAAGTAAAATTACCAGATGACTTTTATACATTTAACTTTGCTTTTATTTGTGGACATTTTTCAGAGCATGTTGGTTATGATGGTCATGCATCTGGTACAAATATTCAGGAAGTTCCTTATGTGGAAACTCCAGGTCATGTAGATGTATGTTCTCCAATTACAGTAAATTGCTCTGTATGCAACTCAAATCCATGCAACCATACTGCAGCATGTCCAGACAACACATGTCCTGCTACATGCACTCCTAGCACTATTCCTACATCATATGATCCATTGAATCCTTATGGAGATACATGTACAAGACCAAGAGTCTTTATGAACTGTAAAGGAGAAAAGTGGGAGTTAATTCAAGTTATCAATACTTCAGGAACTACTAGAGTATACAGAGAACTTATTCCTTTAAGAATGAAGGCTAGTCAAAATATTGAATGTGACTGTCCTAATCTTTATTATAACACACATAATGAAGGTTGGATTAAAGGAGGATATTTATTTACAAACTTTGATACAGGAAAAGTATACTTAAACTACCAAGGTCAAATGGAAGATGAAGACGGTAACTTATTAGTTCCAGATCATGATCTTCTTAATGAGTATTATGAGTATGCATTAAAGGCAAGAATCCTTGAAAACCTTTATATGAACGGAGAGGATGTAATGCAAAGACTACAGTTGATTGAGCAGAGAGTAAAATCAGCAAGAAACAATGCATTAAGTTTAGTAAACACTCCAAACTTCAGAGAACTTGAACAAATGTGGACTGCTAATAGAAAAGCTATGTACGGTAAATATTATAACATGTTTATGAGTTATTCGCCTAACAGTGCTTATTACAGAAACTATAACAAATTAAGAGTAGTGTAATGGCAAAGAAACAAGGTCAAGAAACTTCACAAGTACAAACTAATTCTTTTATTAAAGGATTAAATAAAGATGCTGATCCTTTATTTGTACAAGAAGGTATGTGGACGCATGCCCGTAATGCAGTTAACAATACTGCAGAAGGTGACTTAGGTACTTTATCTAATGAAGAGTCTAATGCTTTGTGTGCTCAAACAGGACTTAATATGAATGCACCTTTTGTATATATTATTGGTGCAATACATTTATTTAGTGATAAGTGGATTATATACAGTGTTGGATATAATGCATTAGATCAGAAGCCTTTAAATTCTGAGATTGGATTATTTGAATCTGATTTATGTAAATATAGACCTATTGTAATTGACTCATGTCTTGGTTTTACAAAACACAATTTAGTTACCGGTGCCTCAAAATTAAAAGATGATTGTACTTGGCAAGTATACTGGGCTGATGGTTTAAATCCAGATAGATATTTAAATATTGGAGATCCTAAAACTTGGCCGCCAAATGATTATGTCTTTACTGGTAATGGTAACTTATATACATCTCCTTCTGGAAATACTATGCTTTGGCCTAATGTTCCATGGCAAGAAGACTGTGATACTATACCATCAGGAGGAACGGGCTGTAATATATGTACGCCAATTAAACCAGGATTTTTAGATTGTGACAAAATAAGATTAACATCTTTAGTTAACACACCTTGTCTTGATTTGAATGTATCAGATCAACAAGGGGTAATTGAAAAT
>Ga0181352_1000577_pt1 | contig 15410 bp, 16 predicted proteins | sample Fa13VDMLBSN_FD_130103 | JGI IMG/M metagenome (GOLD analysis project Ga0181352, IMG submission 130103) | Freshwater viral communities from Lake Michigan, USA - Fa13.VD.MLB.S.N | ecosystem: Environmental > Aquatic > Freshwater > Lake | place: USA: Michigan | collected 2013-09-23 | reverse complement strand
TTGTCTACTTTTTGTCTATTGTCTATTTTGTCTGGAAAAAACAAAGTCCAAAAAGTTTTAGCCCTCGTGAAGAAACTTTTTTAAAAAGTAGACAAAATAGACAATTAGACAATTTTTAGACAACCCCTTACTTGCCCTGCGGGACTAACACTGATTATGCGTTGTGTCTATTTTTTTGTGCCGAGGTTCAAAATTGTCTACTTTAATTTTCGGTTTTATAATGTAGACATTAATAGACAATTATGGGTAAACCTTATTGTTGTTTAGTGTTGGTTTTAACTTTTTACAGCATAATGCCTCTTCCTTCTTTATTTCTTCGGGTGTGGTTGTTTTATATATTTTTACTTCAAATGCATCCCACCCTCCGTTCTCTCTTATGGCACAATATAACTTGTAATTACAAGTTTTACTCCGAGATTTGTGTTTAGCAGTTCTCATATACAAGTTATTGGTAGAACCAACATAAAGCAAAGAGGGATTTTGAATACACTGAATTGTGTAAATTACAGACATTTTGCTATGTAATTACATTTTAAAAATAAATCAATTTTTAAGCGATAAAAATAGACAAAATTAAATCTGTTGGTATGTTATATGTTTAGCAAGGAAGATTTCACACCAGAGAATGCACAGCGGTTGACCGTGATCATTAATTCCCGCATAGGACATCCACCCCTTACGCCTTTTAGGGAACATATACCAGCACAGCAAAAGAAGTTTAACCGGGTCATGAATGAGTATATTAAGGCACTTCCAGAGGACTGGATGCCTGTATTGCTTCATGATTTCAACATTGTTGTGTCCGAGGACATTTTGAATGAGTCATTTGACCCAAGCAAGATTGCTGTTTACGCAGGAGATAAGGAATTGCTTTTGACCGAGGAACAACGAAAGGAATATGATGCTGGTGAATTGAAATTGTCCGAGGACTATCAAGCAATTGTCGCCAAATAAAAAATATAAACATAGTGTAATATGAACGTTCCGAAGAGAAAACCTCGTGATGCCAAGAAAATACGCGACGAATATTTAGCAAACTTGGCATTAGAAGCAAGTAATAACCAGTTGAATCAGAACGCGGCACTCATGCTCAAAAACACTGGTCGGTCTTCCTTATTACCCGACCAAAATACCCCTACGGATAAATATGCCAACGAAGAAGGTAAGAAGCAATTAGTGCGAGATTTCCTATCAGGCAATGACATTATGACTACCTTTAATGCTGAGGAGGTAATACAGCGACTTACCCCAGCACAAATCCAGTTTTTTGACCAATACAAAGAATACATCAAGAAGGACTTTAAGGGAAAACGAGTGCCAGTAGATGTATTCGTCAACTACCTCATGAAATTACAGCGTAAGGAAGCGGAAACACAGGGTGTAGAATACAATCTGCAACAGGTAAGTGGAGAAGGTATTAAACTGCAATTGACAAGCAGATGGTGTAATGAAGCAGAAAGAGGAGCAATTCAAAACGCAATTTCACGAACAACAATGACCAATATCCAGCGACAAATGTTGGAAAATAATTTACGTGAATTAGATGCAAGAATGCTGAATGATGCTGATATTGCAAAAATCAAAACCCTTGACCCTATTGTTCAAGCAGAATGCGAAGGTATTGCCGCGGACATATTGTCAGACTATCCTGATGCTTCACAAATTGTTTCCGCACTAATGTCAGGAGATATAATTGGAGCAATTGATATGACACGATTAACAGGAGCAATCATTGATGCATCACATCATCTGAAAGACCTTGTAAGACGCAGTCAACCAGCACCACCCGAAGCACCACCTCTTGTTCCTGAACGATTTGAAGCGCCCGGTGGATTCGGTGAGTTTGAGAAAGCACCTCCTGCCGAGCATGAACCCTTAGTCGCAGAAGAAAAATGGGGACAAACAACTCCTTCTAATGTTGCTTCGGAAATTGAAGAACCAAGACCAAAAATACGGTTAATGCCTGTTGGTGATTTTCAAGCGTTAGACCAAGATTCACAATTGGATTATTTAGAATCTCTTCCTCCTAATTCTACACGTGAAATGTTTGAGGCAGTAGGTCAGAAGTATGAAGAGGTGCGACCCAATCGTTATGGGGATTGGTATGCTTCTGCTTACGCAAAGTTAAAAGGAACTGTGGGCAAAGGTGTAAAGGGGCGAGGTCTTGTCAAGCGAAAGACACCAGCAGAGAGAAGCAGTGGATACGAAAAACCCAAACCATATCGCCAGTTTGGTCGCTACTTGGTTCATGCTCCGAAGTTGGAAGAGGGCATATTGATGATTAAAACACCAGCAGGGGCAAAGATTAAGGAGTTGCCTTCACAGCATATCACTCCTGAACTTAAAAAGGTGCTTCGTGTAATGGCAAAGGGTGAACAACCCAGTTTCGCACACTGTCAGGGTTTAGGTGTAGAAGACCAGTCTAAATTGCACCACATCATTCGCCATTCGCAGTTTGGTATGGAATTACCTGATCGCGACGAAGACAAAGACATTAACCAGTTTGAGATATTGAAAGGAGAATTGATTGCGGGCAACGACAATAAGGAAATGATTAAAAAGTTTAAAATGATGCTTATCAAATTAACTCGTGAAGGACGTATTCCGCGGCGCGAATGTAATGAAGTGCTTGAACAATTATTGCATTTAGGGCATTAGATGAAGAATTGCTTTTTGTTCCAAATACCAGTTTTTTGCTTCTTCTTCTGTTTTAAAATATTTATGTTTTTGAGTATTGTTAATACCAATTAGTGCTTTATAATATGTATGACCTCTTACATTAACAATGTAATAACCTTTACAGTCTAAATTAAAGTTGTTTTGCTGATAATTTACAACTCGTAGATTTTCAACTCTATTGTCATTCTTAATTCTGTTAATATGGTCTATAAGTAAATCACTATGAATGTCAAAATTAAGATAAGTCATAGCAACAATACGATGAATGAAATATTGTTTTCCATTAATTCCTATTTGTAAATGTCCTTTGTTATTAGTTCCTTTTACAGATTTCCAATACAGATTTCTAAACCATCTCTCTATTGTTCCATTTTCGTAAACCTTTAACTTTTGTCCATCCAATTCAATTTCCATTTCACATAGTTTAGGAAAAAACTAATTTACATTCAATTTTATTTCTCTTGTTTTATTAATGGATGGTAATCGTCTCCAATTTCCGTTGTCGCATGGAATGCTTTCTCATTGGAAGGTGCATCATCCCTTTACTTCTAACAACATTGTTCAGATGAGGTCAGAAGGATTTCAACCGCCATTTGACCGCAGTGGACAAGTGTCTTACTTTTTGAATAGGCAAGGAAATAACCCTACTGATATAGGTCTACACTACGAATCGCCAGTTGCAACACTAATGAGAAACTATCGTTAATTTTTATATCGTTATATAGTAATATGGTTGCTACGGTAGTAATGAATCCAACGAATGTTGTGCAAGATGGACTGAACAATAAGTTGGAATACAGTTTTCCCAATAGTGTATCCTTTCCCAATCATGAAATAGCAATACAGAGCATCAATATGTATTATTCGTGGCAGAATGTCAATAATTCTTCACTCAATAACAATTTGTTTTACTATTATTGGTCGCAGGACAGCACTACACCGGGATATGTCATTGAAGCAGGAAGTGGCGATAAATGGTGGCCCGTCCTCATTCCTCCCGGGCTTTACGAGTTGAGCGACATTAACAAGTTTCTTCAATGGACATTTATCAACAACGGACACTACTTAACAGATGGAGCAGGACAAAATATGTATTTCATTGAAATGGTGATTAACCAAAGCGAATATGCTGTGCAAGTCAATCAGTTTGAGATTGACATACCTGTTGGTTTTACTGCCCCTAATCCAGCATATTTTGGTGCCGGGGGGGTGTTTCCTAAAACAGCAACCGTAGACATTACCAATGTAAATCTAACTCCACTCAGATTTGGTAATTTAATAGGATTCCCCGGAGCAATTCTTACCAGTGAATCACAACTTTCTACGGTTGCTCCGCAGATTCAACCCAACCCTGTATTGTATGTCAGTATATCCAACATAGAAAACAAATATGCTTCACCAAGCACCATTATTGGTGTAGTTTCCCCACAAGTTGCATTCGGTGAATTGATAGTTGAAGTCCCACCTCAGTTTGCTTGGAATAAAATGTTTCCCGGGACCTACAACGGTCTTCGCTTATCTTTAACAGCAAGTAATTCATCGCAAATAGAAATATTAGACCCCAATATCACTATTGTATTGGTCATCCGAGACAGAAACGATATCAATATCAAGGATGTATTAGGACAACAGAAGAAGATTTAAGATTGTCTATTGTCTACTTTGTCTGAAAAAAAAGAAGTCCAAAAAGTTTTGGTCCTCATAGAGCGGACTTTGTTATTTGTAGACAAAACAGACAATAGACATTTAGGATAATATCTCTTGTTATATAAATGGTTGCTACTATTACATTGAATGCCAATAATGTGGTTCAAGATGGTTTAAATAACAAGTTAGTGTATTCTTTTCCCAATAGTGTTTCTTTTCCAGACCATGAAATAGCAATACAAAGTATTAATATGTATTATTCTTGGACGAATATCAATTCCACTACCCTACGCAACAATGCTTATGAGTTTGCGTGGCCCGGTACGGGAGATTATTCCGTTATTCCTATTACAATGCCTGACGGGATTTATGAAATCCGCGACATCAATGCCTATTTGCAGTTTATTATGATTCAGAATGGTTTGTATGTCAGCACACCATTAGGAAATGTGTATTTTGCTGAGTTTTTAGTCAACCCTACGGAATATGCCATACAAATCAATACATTTCCTGTATGGACTGCTGAACAAATCGCACTTGCTGGTGGAGTGATAGGCACACCATCATCGGCAACCGGGATCGGTTGGGGAACACCTGATGCTGTATGCCCTGTTATTAGTTTAGCAAAATTGCCTGATGCAACACAGTCTATTAGCAACTTTTATCAAATTATAGGGTTTGACCCTTTGTTTTACACTCCATCAGGAGCAACTGAAAATACATCATCTTTGTCTTCTATTTCTCCGCAAGTTCAACCAAATCCAGTCGTATACTTGGCAATTTCCAACATAGAAAACAAGTATGCCAATCCCGGAACCATTATCGGTTCAGTGAGCCCGGCTGTTGCATTCGGGGAATTGATTAGCGAAGTGCCTCCCCAGTTTGCTTGGAACAAATTATTGCCCGGGACCTACAATCAATTACGAGTAGCACTGCTTGGCAGTAATTTCCGCAGTATTGACTTATTGGATGGAAACATGACCATTGTATTGGTCATTCGGGACAGGAAGGACATTAGTCTGGCGGATTCCATCGCGCAGTTAGAAGCACAAAAATAAATATTTGGGTAATATAATGGAAACATTTGGTGGTATTGTGGATGACAAGTATCTTGGGCGCGTGTATGAGGACTTATGGAAAGACCAGATGCACATATTAAGCAAAATGAAGAACGGTTCTAATTTAGAAATTAAGGACTTGGATAAAAACAAGGCAAAGGAGATTCAGATGATTACTGACCTAATGACCAGACTTGTAAAGTTTAGGACATTTAGGGAACAATTGAAACAAAAAGCACAACTTTCTTAATTTTTTCTCATTGTATATGTATAATGAGAAGAATGACAAACGTCCATTGTGGAGGACGCATTCATCGTCATCAACACTTACGAGGTTGTGGGATGGGCAGTGTATTGTTGAACAAGGGTGGACCCGGTGGCGGGTCGTCATATGAGTCGCCAGAGGAATATGAACAGATTACAGGACAGCGCGGTTTAAGTGGAAATGGACTATCAGGAGCATTAAGCAAACTTATGGTAAAACCCTTGTCCCGTAAACCCGGCAACATTTCTTTCAACGTTTAGGCGTAATTTATTTTCTGTTTAGAGTATATAATGGCGGATACTCTTGTGTTTGATATGAGCGAACAGAGCGAAGGCGCGCCTTCCGTCTTTACCAAAAAGGATTGGTTGTCTATCCTTGACAATCAGAACGGTAATTACAGTGGCAACCAAAGTGTCCTCGACACGTCTCAACTTGCCAACTCTAACAAGTTCATGAATTACCGCGAGGGTTATTTGTTTATTCCGATGGTGATGACTTGCACATGCACTGGTCTTATTGGTGGAAGCAGTGTTCAATTGGGTGCTGATTTCGCGGCTTTTGGTGCTTCTAACGCATTTGGTTTGAAAAACTGGTATGGTTCACTGATTCATTCGCTTACCGTAGATTATAACGGAACTACGATAGTTCAGCAGACCCCGTATATCGGTCTTTGGAACTCTTTCCGCCTTATGACTTCCCTTTCGTATGGCGATTTAAAGTCGCAGGGAGACTTGATTGGTTTTTACCCTGATACAGCACAGGCATCTTGCACTGTTGTTGCTTCGGGTATTGGGTCGCAGTATGCTGGAACCGGGACACAAACTACTCTTACTTCAACCACTATTAACAATCAAGTTGTTCCCGGTCTTTCACCACAAATGAATCAAGCACCAAACAACCAACACTCTATGGGTAATGAGGGTCTCTACAAACGCCAACAGGCGTGGAATATCGCAACACTTGATGAGATGTATAATGGTGTGGCAGAACAACTTGGTTCTTTGGTTTCAGGCAGTTCTGGAAATACAAACGCAACTTGGAATCAGATGTATAAATCTTACGTTTACAACAAAATAGATACGTCATTGCTAATTGATGAAACAGTGCAGTCAACCACAACCGTAGGAGTGTGGCAGGCACAGATTGGTGCTGTTGTGTATTTGAAGCATCTTCATTCTTTCTTTGAACGCATTTGTCTATTGAAGGGCGTGTTCCTCAAACTAACGCTCAACTTGAATCAGAGCAGTGTTTCATGGAGTATGTATAACAATGCCGGGAACCGCTATTTTGTGGGGTCAAACACAATTACGGGCGCACAGTATCAGGGCACGCAAGTATCCTCCCCGCTTGGCGGGGTCAGTCCGCTAATGATTGCTTCTTCCCAAGCACCATTGCCCGTGTTCGGGACCGCGGCAGTGAATCAGGGAGGTTCAGGACTATTAAACGGAGGCAATTACATTCTTTCCCTTTCTGTTGGTTTCAGGTGTCTCAACACTACCCAGACTTCGCTTTCTGGCACTGGCGGAGCAGTTGGACTTCAAAACGCATCGCTTGGTCAGGCAATCATCCTCAATATCCCTGCCTACTCCTTCAACCCAGTCTTTGAAACCTCCTATCTCTCAACTCCTGTCAAGAAGGTCATTTACACCGATGTATATCAATACCAAGTGTTAGGTGTCCAGTCTGGTTCACCATTCAACAACTTGATTACCAATGGTATAGCAAATATCAAGTCGGTGCTAATCCTACCTTTCCACAGTGCCGCGTCCAACGGTGGTCTTATTCCTTTCCAGTCGCCCTTTGACCCCGCAGGTGGCGGTCCTACTTCCCCACTCTGCCTACTCAACCAGTTCAATGTTCAGATTAGCGGGCAGAACGCAATTTACAACACAGAGCGTTTTACGTATGAGCAGTTTGCCAATCAGTTCAAGGGCGTGAATGCAGTCAATGGCGCGCAGGTAGATGGTTTGGTCTCTGGTCTTGTGGGTCAGTCAGACTTTGACCGTGAATACTGCTACTACTACGTCAATTGTAGTCGTATGCTTCCAGTGGAAGAAGCAGTGCCAAAATCAGTCAATATCCTTGGTATTAACACTTCGTCCAAGTCAGTAGACCTGTTTATTTTTGTAGAATATGGGGTAGAAGTGAACCTCGACATACTTACTGGCGCGCGAGTTTAGGCATCTTATCCAAAAATTAATTATCTCTAACTATCTTATATGGAACGAATGGGTATTGAGAAACCAAGTGTCGCGGCAATGAGGAAATTAGCAAAAGGGGGAACTATCCGAGTGAAAGCAGGTGAACATCCCATTCATCTACATGGACACAGAGTTCGTAAAATAATGAATGCCTTTAAGAAGAATAAAGGCATCAATTTAGCAATGTCTCCCGAAGAAGTAGAACACAATAAGGGAGCAGGTTTTTTTGAAGATTTGGGTAAAAAAATAGAAAGCGGATTCAATGAGCATGTAAAACCAGTCATTAAGAAAGCCGCGCCCTATGTGATTGAAGCAGGAACTCAACTGGCAGGTCCAGCCGCGGCCGCGGCAACTACTTATATGGGCGCGCCTATGTTAGCACCAGTTGCCTCTTATGCCGCGAAACAGGCAGCGCGTCAAGGTGCAAACGAAGCAAACAAAGCAATAGAAGGTTGGGGTCTGGAAGAAATGATTCGCAAACCAATCAATGCTCCGCGATCAAGAAACATTGGGCATGATATATTTTCCCCACTCGCAAGAGCAACCAAAGAACATGCCATGGCCGCGATGGAAAAGGGTAAAAATGAGGCACTTATGGCAAAAGCCCGCATGACTGGTCGTAGTGTGGGGTATGTTGGCGCGGGCGGTGATTTGATGGGTTTAGACAATCCTGCGACTGTTAGTCAACCCTATGGAGAAAACTTTCAGTTCATTCATACCCTTCCACCTGCTTACAGTCAAATTAAAAAAACAGGTGGTAGTCTGTATGGTGGTGCTGGTTTGTATGCTGGTCGTCGCTAATCCATCTTTACATAAAGTTGCAACTGATTGATAGATGAACCCATATCCGTCATCGTCTGCTCTGCTTCTTTTTGTTTTTCAGTATGGTCAGCATACCTGTCTGTCAAATAACTATGACGAAGAAGATTGACACCAGTCTTCTTGCCAAATATTTTATTCAAACGCTGATTTAACTTGATAGAAGTAAGCGGTTCAAGATTCATATCAAACAATAACCAGTCCGTAGGATTGATTTTAATCCACTTTTTCAAGATGGATTTCAATTCCTTGGGTATATCCAATACTTGTTTTCCGTATGTCTTTGCTGTCTTATAGGATACAAAGACAAACTGATTTTTATCCATTCTATTGTCTTTCGGCGTAATATTAGCAATTTTGAAGTCTGTATAGTCCTTGCTTCGCCTTGGAACAATGTATTTTCCTCCTAATAGACAGAGGATAATATACTGCTGTATATCTTGTAAGTCCTTGTCGGTATGCTCCTTCTTCTTATATAGGTGTTCTGCCATTTCTCGTAATGCCTTGTATCTTCCCTCAATTTCCTCAGCAGACACCCAGTTTTTAGACTGTTCTTCGGTCTTGTGTTGCTGTTTCAATTCGGTATTCATGCTTTCAGCATCTGCCATCATCAAGTCCCTGTAATCAGCATCGTCGGTAATGACAACAAGAGCAGACAAGACAGTTCGTCGTTTGGTAAAAGGCAAAGGTTCTAAATATTCCATAATTTTTGTTTTATTCTTAAAGTTGTTGACATCCAGAGTATCACCAAATACTTTTTTATGCAAGGAGCGTAGCACACTTGAATAGGTTTTGATGCTGGAATCCGAAAGGGTAGGTCGCTTCTGCTTAATAAACTCTTCCATTGTGTATTATAAACAGAAAATTAATTTAACTTTCAATTTTATTTGTCTATTGTCTACTTTGTCTGGAAATAATAAACCACGCTCTATGAGGCTCAAAACTTTTTGGACTTCTTTTTTCGTAGACAATTTAGACAATAGACAATTGGTTAATTAATCTAAAAATTAATCTATTGTTATATTATATGTTGGATGAAACACAAATCAAAGACCTTGCTAAAAGAATGGATGTCCCCCTTGTGTTTTGTGATTTCAAGGATGGTTTAAAGAAAACCAAGTTGCAGTATAACAAGTCGTATATCATCAATATGGAGAACTTGCGGGACCCCGAGACCGGGGAATTGAATCAGGGGTCGCACTGGACTTGTTTTCAGTGTAATCGCTATCCGAATGGAAACATTGAGAAGATATATTTTGATAGTTTTGGACAACCCCCGCCAGAAATTGTGAAGAAGTTTTGTGGTTCACACGTGCCACACAATAACAAGGACATACAGTCGCTGATGAACAGTGCTTGTGGCTGGTATTGTTTAGCATTTCTACATTTTATCAATAGTTCAGAGCATCGGTGTGGGGATTTGTTTACAGATGCCAATACATTTATCAATATGTTTGATGATTTAGAGAAAAAACATGACCATTTACCCAATGAATATATGTTGAAACACTTTTTTAGGAGCAAAGACCCAAGCAAGAGAAAAAAGATTGAGGTGGGTGATGTAGCAGACCCTAATTCTATTATAAATCAAAACGAAGACCGAAGATAATTTAGAATGTATTATATATGAGTGTGAAATTGCCCGAAGTTAATTCAGTATCCATAAAAGTCCCTGCTTTTTTTATTCAGCAAACCAAAAAGGGTTGGAAGTTAGTCAATCCACTGAATGCAACTCGTAATATCTCTACCCGAGGCGGTCAGAAGAGTATAGAAATAGAGCGTGCCAAGGTAGATGACCCTTCCTTAGACATTGCCGATGAGGGATTTGAACCGCCTCACATTAGTGAGTTTAGTAAGGCAGACCAAGCAAAGATACGCAAGTATTGGGCGGGGCGATTTAACCAACGTAAAGGAAAACCTCGTGGTCGTCCTGTTTATTTAGAAAAGAATGCCGAACATCATGGAATCCCCAAATCCAACAGGAAGACATATAGCGACAACCCGAAAGGCGGGGAAATACCCATTACACATTCCAAACGTAAAAAAGTGCAACCCAAAAAGATTAGCAATCCTACTGCTTTGCTCAAAAAGGTAGAGAAACTTCATAGGGCGAAGGCACAGCAAGAGGCGAAAATACCCAAAAAATTAGAGCATTTGTCTATTCCATCTCATAACATTACCATTCCAAGTTTTGAAACAACAGCACCTCCAAAACGGAAACCAACCTTGGAAAAAGTAAGAAACAATGTAGATGATGCATACGAAAAAGCACTCAAAGAATTAAAAGATTTGGGTGGACCGCCTACGCCTCGCCCAAGAGTTCCCAAATACACACCTATACGAGTTCCTAAACCAGAACTCCCGCCCTTAGCACCTCTTACGATACCAACCGATGTAGAACCTCCCAAAGAAAAGACACCAAGACAGAGAAAAATGGTTGCCAAATTAAGAGCAACTCATGTATTGAAAGGGGAAGCCAATGATGAATTGTCTAAATTGCTCAAAAAGTTGGGATTTACCTTGTATAAACATTCCGAAGGTGATACAGAACAGCAAAGGAAAGAGAAAGACCGAATCAATAAGTTCAATCAGGATAAACTCCGAAAGGCAATGGAAGCAAACCAAGACATTGGTGAAGCATGGATTAGAAGCACATTACGGTCCTACAAAGCAAAAACAAGAGGCAGAGCAAAGGCAAAGGAGGCAGAGCCGTTTTCTGATTTCAAAGTGCCCGGCATCGGTCCAAAGTCCAAGAAGTTCAATGTAAAACAATTTAGTGAAATCAAAGCACAAATCCTACGAGATGTAAAAGGTGTTCAGTATGCAGGTAGTAATAAAAAAATTGATATATTTGTAGACGGGAACAATGTCATTTTACCAGCGGGTTCTAAATTAAACCCAACAGGCAAAGCAAAGACTATTAATAAAGATGCGTTTGTTCATGATTATGAAGATGAATTGAAAGCAGATGCCAGAATCTTGTATATTGTGGGAGATGTAGATACACACATCTTTTTGTCGCACTTGAAAGAGCGGTTTGCACAGGAGTCTTCGGAAGAGGAAGCAGGTAAAGAAACCAAAGTTCATCCTTTATCACCCAAAACAGAACCCAAAGAACCAAGGGAAGAAACAAAGGAGGAAATGGAAGCAAACGAGTTATTGGCGATTCCTGATTTAACCGAAGCAAAATTGATAAAGGTCATTCATCTTGGAAGAGAAAAAGGAGTGAGTGATAGAGTAATTAGGGCGTGTGTAAAGGAACTTGATTCCAGAAATCCATTGTTAGTAAAAACCGCAATGAAACAGCAAGGAATCACACAAAAAGATATTGATGAGGAACGACCTGTTTCTGAAATAGGAAGAGAAAGACCATTAGACATTGGTCATTTTTCACCAAGTGAAAGCGAGGAAAGTTCAAGCGAGGAAAGTTCAAGCGAAGAAGGAAGCGAAGAAGGAGAGATAAAAGAAAGTCCGTTGACCAAGAGTCATATTGCTCAATTGCGAAAAGCAACACAACAGGCAAGACAAGCAGAAAGTCAGGAAACTTCAAGTGAAGAAGAAGATGAATTGAATGAGTCTTATGTAAAACAGTTGAGGAGAGAAACAGCAAAGGGCAGAATTATAGAAACAGCAAATAGTGTGCGATTACACGAGTTAGGAGATGATGGTTTACAAGCAATGGGTCCAGAAATAGAAGAAATAAGCGACTATGAACCTACTGCAAGTGATGATGAACGAAGTGCTTTTGATGAAGAAATGCGAAGTGGAGCGTATGGTTCACACAGTAATGTAGGGGATGGTTTATTTCACAGTTCAGGATGTGGGTTGATGGGAGGCAAGTTGCCTGTATCAGAGATACAAAAGTTTGTAGAAGCGTCTTATAAAAACACAGACGACGCAAAGACAGTAGGACGGTATGAATTGGATGAGGATTTAAGCACCAAGTTGAATAAGGTGTATCGCGATCCAAATACGGGACACGTAGTGATTGCGAATGCAGGAACATCCTCACTCGGAGATTGGTGGAATAACAAGAACATTGTATTTGGAAATTATGACAAGACACAGCGATACAAAGATGTAGAGAATACCCAAAAAAGAGCAATAGAAAAATATGGAAAACAGAACGTAGAGAATGTAGGACACAGTCAGTCAGGAGAAGCATTGAGGATATTGGCAAAGCGAGGACTTATCAATGAAAGCACAGCGGTAAATCCTGCTATTTTAGGAAAATCACACGAAGGGGTGGATGTAATCAAATCGGACAGAGATTTAGTAAGTATGTTTACTCCAATGGGCGATAAGGATACAACCATCAAGGCAGAAACATGGAATCCATTAACAGAACATAGTTCTGATATTTTGAATAGAAAAATGTCAGGCGGGAAATTAATATCTGCTTATAGTTATATGAATCACGGTAGAATGAGTGGTCGCGGACATAGAGCAAGACACCCAGCCCTTGCCCCAGCAAACAGTGAATTGATTCCGGGTGCATACAACAACATTCGTCCTTTTGTGCGAGGTGGAGATTTACAGGCAAAATATCGTAATCGTCCGTCGTCGGGGGAGCAAGGAGGTCGTCTTGGCGATGATGTGCGAGATATGTGGCACAAGATTCCAGAACAGTATCACGCTCCAATTGAGCAAATAGCAAGACAAGGTGCGAGTGATTTAGGATTTGGACTTGGAGGTCGTTTGGGTGATGATGTGCGAGATATGTGGCACAAGATTCCAGAACAGTATCATGCACCGATTGAAAGTATTGCGCGATCAGGTGCAAAAGACCTTGGGTTTGGACTTGGAGGTCGTCTTGGCGATGATGTGCGAAATATGTGGCACAAGATTCCACAGCAGTATCACGGACCTATTGAAAGTATTTTAAGGTCTGCTCAAAAGGACCTTGGATTTGGTTTAGGAGCAGGACTTCATGCGGGTGGTGGGTCAGGACTTTATGCCGGGACAGGACTTTATGCAGGCGGGGAGATAGGCGATGGATTGAATGGCGGGATGAGAGGTTGTGGAGCAGACCCAAGAAGCACTGGTTATAAAAAACCAATCCCTGTTGCTACACCTATGAGTGAACCCATCTACGATGCTGAACCTGTAATGCCCAAAAAAGAGAAGAAGGTAAACCGCAATAAGAAAGCAAAGAAATGGAATAGTTTTGTAGGAAATGATATGATGGATACGGTGAAGAAAGTTGCTGATGCTGGTATGTATGTCAAGTCAATGTTCGGAGGTAAATTACAGAAAGGCAGTCCAGAGGCAAAAGCATTTATGGCAAAAATTAGAGCAAAAAGGGGTAAGGCAAAAGGTGGTGAACTCCCACCAAGGTCTCGTGGAATTATCACAGACCCCTCCTTGATTTGAGCAAAAAACCCATTGTCTAAAAAATGTCTATTGTCTACTTTGTCTGAAAAAAAAGAAGTTTAAAATTATTTCCCTTTACGTAAGGGACTTTGTTATTTATAGACAATTTAGACAATAGACATTTACATTAACCGAAGAACATCAGAAATATGTTCTGCGAGTTCTTGTCGCTGTGCATTTTGAGGAGCATTATGATGTAGTATTCTGCCCCCATCTCGCTCAACCACAACATGACTTGAAGTCCTACAAATCTCACACTTTTTCTTGTGGAGTCTAATCCACATATCCTGTTGTGTTTTAGAAGAGAACTCTTTGTATCCCACTGGGCAAGAAGTAGTGTAGTTGTAGCAGTAGACTTCATAGATTTTTTGAGGCATCTTGGTCAGGATTTGTATAATAACAATAAGGTTAAATTACTTTCAATTTTATTTTGTCTATTGTCTACTTTGTCTACAAAAAACAAACCCCGCTATATGAGACCCAAAACTTTTTGGACTTTATTATTTCCAGACAAAGTAGACAATAGACAATTTTCAGACAATGGCTTTTTTGCTCAAAAAAGTAATCCCTCAAAAAAAATATATGTGTATATGACTTTGTATATTTATTCAGCAAGGACGACGATGACATGACCTATGGGATGGTTTACAGTATACATACTACTACCAGAGTCCCTTGTCGCTCCATCCATATCCGAATCGGAGCAAACACGATATTTGTAAGGAATGTCTGTATTTGCTTTGTTGATGAAGAGTGGGTCTCCCTTACGACGAACGAGGACATGAAGAATCTTACCCCTACCTTTGAGACAAAGGTTCTTGCGTAGTTTAGTAGAATCTACATAACTTTTGCAGTCCCACAAGTCTTCTTCAAATATAAGTGATGAACCGCTCTTGTTAGCATATTCTGCATTATAGGTCTCCCTATTGATGATAGTCGTCGTCGGAACCTCACGAATTGTGCCGTCTGGTTGAGTTTTGAATGACTTCATCATTGTGTGTTGCCTATTTTAAAACTATAATTTTTAATTCAATTTTATTTTCAAAAAAAATATATGTGTATATGACTTTGTATATTTATTCATCAAGAACAATGACAGCATTTCCCACTGGATTTTTGCACACAAATCCGTAGGTGCTTCGGTATGCTCCATCCAGCGAACTGTCAACACAGACTTCGTATTCGTATGTAATGTCTTTGTTTGCTTTATTTACAAATAGTGGGTCGTCCATGTGGCGAATTAATATGAGTAGAATCTTACCTCTTCCTTTCAGGTTGAGCGTCTTGCGAAGTTTAGCAGTTTCCACGTGGTGTTTGCAGTCGTATAATTCTGCCGAAGTCGCAAGTGTCCCAATCATTTTGTCAGCG
>Ga0181352_1000575_pt1 | contig 15417 bp, 25 predicted proteins | sample Fa13VDMLBSN_FD_130103 | JGI IMG/M metagenome (GOLD analysis project Ga0181352, IMG submission 130103) | Freshwater viral communities from Lake Michigan, USA - Fa13.VD.MLB.S.N | ecosystem: Environmental > Aquatic > Freshwater > Lake | place: USA: Michigan | collected 2013-09-23 | reverse complement strand
TGCCCAAACCTAGGTTAAAACTGAAACTGACCAGACTGTCCAGCCAAGCTTGGCGAGTACCAGCACTAGGGCAATATCTAAGAACTCCGCGTTCAAACCTCTCAAGGTCTTTTGCAAGTATGGCATCTACCTCTTTCATTGTAAATACGCGATTCCAGCCATCCGGAATTTCCAGATAACTGCGCTGTTCAAACGGCACCTTCGCATGATTAGGGTCAATCACATGACCTACACCAATTGTCCATAGTCGTGCTGGGCAACGGTAAGGTTTATTCCTTACCCCCTCGTGGTGTTTAATCATCTTTAGTGCTTTGGGGCTTATCATTTCCCAAACGCCCTGCCACCAAAGTGAAAGCTGATAATTGCAGCGAACAACGCTTGAGTTTCGTCGTCCCAAAGTTGTTCAGCTAACTGAACAAAATCTACTCCAGTTGTAAGCCCCTTGTAAGCAATTACTGCGTCAATACCAACCAGCAGGAAAAAGAAACCATAGGTAATTACAGGGCGCACACTTGCTCTCAGGTCTTTCATCCACTTAGATGTGCCTTCATTTAACGATATATCGTGCGCGTATATAGCATTTATCTCCGCTTTTTGTGCGTCGATTAGCGAGACTTTCTCCGCAGATGCAGATTGAGTCTTTATCTCATCAAGTTTGATCTCTTCTATGCGCTGCTGTGCTACGTACCCAGCCGCCGCTAATTGCAGTTCACGCTCCGTCTGCATCTGAGCTAGTTTTAACTCATGCGACTTGTCTGATTTGTCTTGGAAGAAATCTAAAATCTTGGGTAAGCCGCCCATCAAAAACGATACAAATGTTGAAAAGACTGTAAGCATTATTCCCCCAATATTATTTTGGCGCGTAGTTCACGCATTTTGCGTATTTCTTCCATTGCTGCTAATGTTGCATTATTCATATCCATATACATTATCCCCATAACTGGGAGCGCAATCACTAGCACAAAACACAGAACGATGACGGCGATGAGTAAAGACCACGGTATGTCACGCTCGTCCTTAGAAGTATCATCAGCCATAAGAACCACCCTGTCACGAACAGCACTGCGAAAATGGATGTCAGTTGACTTTGGATTTGCTTTCTTATCTTTGCCCGTCGCCATGATGCTGCCTGTTGTTTTAATAACTCCTGCCGCTGCACCTCGGCGCGTTCTGCTTTAACCCTATCACGCATTGCTTCAAACTCTGTCCAGATAGCACCCAATTCTCGGGGTGCCGAATACACAAGTGTCTCGCGCAGCTCTGTTTCTAGCCGCTGCATTTCCTTCTGAGCCATGATTCTATTAAAAGCTTCCTGATTTACAGACAACTCAGGATCACGCGCTTTCTTTACCTTCAGCTCTTCTTCGTGTACGTGTTTCTCTAGCTGTTCATGCGCTTTAAAGAAATTGCCAAGGTGCCCGCTTAAATCTGCAACGACATCTTTGGCTTGTCCATACGCATCTACTAACTCCATCCCCTGCGCCTTGTACTCTTGGTACATCTCACAGCCTTTACGTATTGCAGCGGCTGCGGTTTTTGCTACGGCTAGGATCGTTAGCGGGTCAATGTTTAAGCCTTAGATAGATTGAGTAGGCAAAGTGTTTAAATCTATAGTAGGCACTTCAATGACAGGAGCAACAAACACATCATTCTGCGTATCATAGGTATCGCCAACGCCCGCGTACTTACCACGGAAGTTACCGTTGTAGCTAGTTTGTTTCCAATTAGTGTACCCACCAGACCAATTTACTAAAAACTCAATTCCTTTAGCCTCAGATTCTTGCCCGTTTTCATCTAGTAATTCATTGTTATGCACGGCATGAACTTCAAGCACTATGTTGTCATTATCTAATTTTGCAAAGTGCGCCATATATCACCTTAGAACGTAATTGAACCGTTACCTGTCCATACATAAATACGATACCCACCTGTTACAGTAATTGTTGGTGACCCAGTAGTTGCTGGCGCGGCAGGGTAAGTATCTAAATAGCGAATAGCCACAAGGCCAGAACCGCCTGCACCGCCAGTAGCACTGTTACCGCCACCGCCACCGCCACCACCGCCCGTGTTTGCGCCACCACCAGAACCGCCGCCTGACCCACTACCACCCGCACCGCCGCCGCCCGCACCGCCTGCTCCTGCGCCCAAACTGAAAGAACCGCCGCCACCGCCGCCGCCCCGAGTTACAGCCGAACCAGTAATTGAAGAAGAAGACCCGTCTCCGCCAGCGCCAACTGTTGGACTTGTTTGGTTTGATGACACACCAACTGCTGACGCGCCGCCACCGCCAGAGCCACCAGCATTGGGAGGTACTGGGTTTTCTACCTGCGTAGAGCCACCGTTATTACCTTGCCCCGCAGTTCCATTCCCGCCGCTGCCGTTTGTAATTGTGCTGTTTAATCGCGCCCCGCCACCACCACCTGAACCGCCGGAACCCGCTGTTTCTCCGTTCCTAACCGGTACAGCATTAGGGTCAGCGCTATAGCTACCATAACCACCGCCCAGCGATATAAAAGGCCCGAATGCTGAAGGATTACCCACCGTGCCTAAACCATTAGCAACAGCAGCACCCCCCGGGCCACCGCCGCCAACAGTTACAGTAATTGTTGCCCCAGCATACACAGCCGATGGGGATTCTCTATAACCGCCCGCGCCACCGCCGCCGCCTTGGTTACTACCTCCGCCGCCACCGCCAGCTATAATTAAATATTCAATAGGTTGACCTGATGCAGCCAACCGTAAATTTAAAATGCCAGACATTAGGTAAGCCCTGTACCAGATATTAACCAAGTAGTCGTAGTTAACTTAATCGCAGTAGCCATACCCCATTGAGCTAATGACCTGCTACCGGTAGTACCTACGCCAGCTAAATACATAGTGTCTGAATTAATGGCAATCGTCACTACTTGTGAAGTGTAGTTAACAAACGACAGTACAGTGCCTAATGGGTAAGGAACACTTGAATTTGCTGGAATAGTATAGGTACGCGCATTAGCATCCGTAGATGGGTGAAATATTACTTTGCCCGAATCAGTTTCAAGCAGCGTATACACTGTTGATTGGCTATTTACCGGGACGTTACGGAAACCAGCAAAGTTAGTGCCGTCAATCGTACAATTTGAAAGCGTACCTGAAGATGGTGTGCCTAGCGGGCCACCAGCAAAAAGTCCTGTAGTAGTAAGTGTGATACCGCCAGCGCTGTTAGTCACCGTAATGCCCACGCCAACTAAGTTAGCCAACGTATAGCCCGAACCATTACCTATAAGTAGTTGTCCATTAGTAGGCGCAGTAGCTACCCCAGTGCCGCCAGCAGTATATGGCAAAGTCCCAGAGGCTATAGTAGTTGTAGTAGGTGAATAAAGCGCACCGTTTGCAGTATATGTAGCAAGCCCAGTACCGCCAGCAGTAGCAGGTAAAGTCCCGGTGGTTAAAGTGCTTGTTGATGCAGCATAAACCGCACCACCTGAAGTAAACGAAGTTAACCCTGTGCCACCAGCAGTAGTTGGCAAAGTGCCTGAAGTTATGGTCGTTGAAGTAGGAGAAAAAAGCGCCCCGTTAGCAGAATACGAAGCAAGTCCTGTACCGCCGCTTGTTGCTGGTAGTGGGTTGGTAAGCGTTAACGAATTAAACTTTGCTGTGGGTAAAAAATCAAACGCTTGAAGCACGTTAGTGCCATCGTTATATAAAAACGCTGTATTACCAGCGGGCACAGCAATGCCTGTACCTGATGGAGTTTTAACTGTAACCGTGTCTGCTAGGTTATTAACTACGATATAGTTTTTTTGAATCGCAGGGACTATTAAGTTACGCGCACCGCCCGATGTACCCAATAAATTTAACCGCATGTTACGTGCGGGCTGCGTTACATTTGAATCAATTAAAGTGAGTGTAACGTCGGCACTTGAAAACGTAACCAGAGCAGTATTAACTAGCGCTTCTTCCAGCGCGGTACCAAGGTTGACGTTAGTAGTAGTGCCCCACGTACCTGATTGCTCCCCGTTACCAATTAGTTCAATTTTTAAGGGGGTATATGTACTTGGCATTATGAACTCCGATACTGGTCAGTAGGTACCAACGTCCAAATGTTAGGGAATGTAGCAGTGCCACTACCCATATTTAAACTAGCCGTTGCAAATACCCCGGTAATACTAGCTGTTTGAATAGGCGTTGCGTTTACTGAATTTAAAAGCGCAGTTGCCTGCAACCCCGACAACGTGGTGTTAGGAGAAAATTCTAAAAACGCGCTAAACGGAGCGCCCGCAAAACACGACAATCCAAACATAAGAATCCTTTGGCGGGGCCAAAGCCCCGCGTTTCCCTACATTAGTACGCTATTGCGTTACCTGTTGTTGCTGCAAGCTCCATCCACTCAACAGTTACTGTAAGTGATATTGCGCCAGTAGCAGCGATGTTGACTAAGTTACCAAGAATAAAGCCTTCACCTGTAGCAAGTATCAATGGGTAGTCTCCGGGTTGGTGCTGAAATAATGGCGTGTTAGAAGCAACGATGTTTGTACCGGCAGCAGCAGAAGCCACTACACCGCCCAATGACGAAGCTATAGGGTAGGTATCAAGTGTACGAGTACCTGCTGTTAACGCTGTAGTAGTAGCAATACGTATATCGCATGCACTGCCAGCAGCAGCAGAGAATGCGCTTGGTGGCATAGCTGATCTGTGTTTTTGCATTGACGCTGTAAAACCAGAAGCATTAGTAGCTAATGCAGTGCCGCCAGAATCAGCGCCAGAAAAACTACGCGCCACAATTAAACCAACACCTACGTTTTGTGCAGTTGCTGCAAAACCAGTAGCAACAGTTAAAATAGCTTCAACACGACGAATCATGCAAAGTTGTGTAGACGTTGCTGGTGCCCAACGGAAAGAAAATAATGTACCCGCAGACGAAGTGACTGCCGCTGGGGTTAAAATCGCACCGCTGATCGCGGAAATACTGTACGCACCCAAAATTTCAGGTGGGTGTTCAGATGTACGAATTGCTGCAAAAGTAGGATCAACCGTTAAAAGGTTGGTAGGCGCTGCGCCTGATTGGATAATTGCCATAATATAAGTCCTTAATTAGCCGAGAGTGTATGCAAAATTGCGGCCCCCAGCCACATAACCGGGGCTTGCGTCAAAGTAAACAGTAACAAGGCCGTTAGTGCCACAATAAGCCGCTGCCTTAATACCGTCCATCTCTAACTCATCTGCGCCAGTAGACACCAATGCTACTGGAGTAGAAAAGCCAGAACCTGATCCACCTATGTTTGCGGCTGCCGCAAATAATACATCGCCATAGGAATAGCCAGTACCAAACGAAGATACGGCTGAAACTGTATAAACAAAACTAGAACCCGAACCGCCTAAAAATGTGTTTGATGCGGATAACGTATTACCAACCGCGTAGCCAGCGCCAGCGCCTGTAGTGGGTAACACCACAGCAGTAACAGCACCATTAGTCACAGTAACCGACGTAGCTACAGCGTCAACACCCGCGCCACCAGTTAAAGGTACGTTCAAATAAGTAGTAGTACCAGAGGCAGGTAAATATCCAGAACCAGCGGTTGATATAGTGCCGTTAGCAACCGCGCCTGTTGATGTAGGAAGTGAGACTGAAGTAACTACGTTACCGGATACAACTACTTGGGTTGCGGTAGCGCCTGTACCTGTAGTACTTACTAATGATTGAACGCCAGACGGCGAGCCTGATGTATTAATACCTGCTCCACCAACCGTTGCTGCTAAGTTACAAGTTAAAGCGGAAGAGTTAACCACGTAATATGTTACGCCCGCAGTTAAACCGGTAGGCAAAGCACCTGTTGTAGTTAACGTGATAGGAGTACCGTTAGGAAGGGCATTAGATAAAGTTACAATGCCGGGGGATGCAATACTAATAGTGACCGTCTGTGTACCTGTTAAATCTACGTTGTAGTATGTACCGTTAGTGTATGAAGAGCCGCCTGTAACAGTACCTAAAGCCAGTAATGCGTTTGATGGTGTAGCTATTGAGGTTAAAGATACTTTGCTACTTGTAGTCACATTAGCGTCAGCAAACGTGTAGTTAAACGACTGCACTGGTCTGGTCGTTCCAAAGTTAACCATGATGCTGGTTGGTGAAAACGGTAGTGTCTGTGCAGTGGCGTTAGTGCCGAATTTAAAACCGTTAGCGGCTGAGATTACGCCAGCGCCGGGGTCTGTTGCTGTGCCCACTGAGAAACCACCTGATACAGCAAGACGGGCTTTTTCTGCGCCATTGTTGTAGAACGTCAAAGGTAAGTAACCAGCAATAGACGCTACAGTAAGCGACAGACCAGAACCAGAGCCGCCAAGGTTAGTATTTGCAGTGGTTAGTGTGTTGCCCACTACGTAACCATAGCCTGAACCAGTAGCAGGGAACGTGACTGCTGTTACTACACCCGCAGTAACTACAATAGTTGAGGCAATTACATTAGCACCAGCACCGCCGGTTAACGCTACGTTAGTGTATGTATTTGTACCGCCGCTGGCATAGCCTGTGCCGCCGTTAGTAATAGTTACGCTTAACACACCGCCAACACCAGAACCTGTACCTGTACCGTTAATACCAGACACAAGTTGCACATCGGTTGTGCCGTTAGTTGCAATTAAAATCTTACTTGCGTTGGTAGGATCAGCAGCGTTTGTTGCTTGCCATGACGCAGCGGTTGAAGCACCGTTTGGCAACGCGTAAATACCGGTAGTTGAGTTAGAAGTGCTTGTTTGAAACGCTAAACGGTTAGTAACTGTAGCGTTAGTAAAGTCGCCAGTAAAGCGTAGCCCTGTACCACTAAACGTCATATTACCGGTGTTGGTAATTGTGGCCCCTGTTAGGGTTACATTTGAAATAGCAATGTTGCCACTAGCGTCGTAGTTAACTGACTTAGTAGATGGGTAAGTAACAAATACGTTCTTAGTACCCGCAGTAAACGTAACCGCGTTGTTTGAGTTAGAAGACCTGTAAACTGTTGTACGAGTCAGTATCAGACCAGTAGCATCTAGCGTAGCAAGACCTACTTCCCATTCAGAAGCCGCAGTATTTACAATTGTGTAGTACGTTGTGTTGCTTGCGCCAATACCGTTTGCAAACGTCTGAAAACCTGACGCCGCACCTGCAAGCGTAAACGTACCTGTACCAGTAGAGGTTGAAGTCTCTAGTACACGATCATTAATAACAAATGCCATGACTGTCCCCTTTAAGCAATACGGATAACAGCACTAGTGGAATCAGCCGTTGGGAAAGTTATAGTGAACGTACCACCTATAACTTGTTTATCTGAACCAAAGTCAAACACCGCTACAGCTTTGTTGCTGTTAGTTGAGTTGTATATCAGTGCCCCGCGACATGTGAATGTTGCTGAAGTCCACGAAGTATCAGTGAATGACAGATAGGCAGTTGTTCCGCTTGATGTTGGGGAAACTGACACAGACAGCGTATTACCGCCAGCCGTGTAGCCAGTACCTACAACTTCGCTAGATGTTGTATACGCAGTAGTGGTTGCACCTAGCGTAGCTGAAGATGTGTACAGCGCCATCTTAAACGTATTGCCAGTACCTGATACAAAGTTTTGCGTACCCGACAACAGGTCTACTTTAAAACTAGTACATAGTGATTGTGAAATAGCCATTTAAACACCTTTTAAGTTACGGGTACACGCGCTTGCCCAGAGCGATAAGAATCTTGTTTCTCTCTTCCATCGCCCAACTGTTTGTAGAGCATCATGGCTTCGTCGTATTTACCCTTATACAACATGACCATGTCTTGCTCACCCTTCATAAACGTAATAGCTTCCATCAAAGTGCCATACAACAATACAGAATCAAAGTTGTCGCCAAGCCACGATGTACCAGCAGTAACAATAGACTCTGGATAATGGAAGTAGTGCAACTCCACGGTGTACGCTGCATTGGGCGTAGGAGCTAACATTAAAGTTAATTCGTTGTACGGAGTAGGTACGTTTACGCCAACATTAGGCCCGTATATTGAGTAGTACTCAGGCACGCCCGTTGCTGTTGGGTCAGGATAAGCCTGACGCATAAAGCTAGTATCTTTGTTCAATAAAAATTCTTGGACGCTGTTGTTTCCAGCAAGCGTATCAGTCAGTACTGCAAGCGAATAAACCGAAAGAAAATCCTCCGGCAAATTCAAATACTGAAACCCTGACTTCATTTGCCCGTACACATTTTTACGTAATGCTGGTGGCGAAACAGTATTGTATATACGCTGTTCAGCCTGTTTAATCAGCATGTCAACTTGGTCAGAACTAGGAATAACGACCGTAGACGTATCATTCGTAGCCGTAAAGGCTGACGCTGCGAAGTCATTTTCGCAATAAGATTTAACAGTATTAAACAGTTCTGTGTAATTCATTTCTTACGCCATTGGGCCACGAGCTATACGACCTTTAGTAGCCGCACCGTTACCGCGAGTTTCAATACCGCTTGTCTTAGCTTCGTTAGTGTTGCCCTTGCTAATGCCGCCAACAGATATGTTCATGTTGTCCATGCACTGAGCACCGGTAGTGTATTTAGAATCAGCTTGGATGCTAGACGCTTTACCCTTCATATCATGCGGGGCAGCATACACAGCAGCTTGGCCTACTTCTTTACCCATAACTTTTTGCGAGAACTTAGCCATTATCGACTCCGTTGGTTGTTAGCACGCGCCATATTGCGACCAACTTTTTTCATTTCCAAAGACGTTACGCCACCTTTTTTCAAAGCGAGCTTAGTTTTTTTACCGCCGTGCTGTTGAACGTCATGTTGACCCATGGCTTTTTTAACCATAGCTTTGTCTTGTTTCTTATCCATCTTATCCATGTCCTACTCCTAGGTAATAGTTACCGTTAAATTTCCGACTTGCCCCTGACCTATTAAGTCGTTAGGGGTTAACCCAGCATCGTCTGCCCTTGCACCGCCAATTGGTGCCCAGCCCCACTGGATCACTCTGCTACCTTCACCAACAGTACCAAAAGCATCTTCATCTGTTGATTCCGCTGGTGGTGAATTTACTAACTGCAACCCACCATAGCCAGATTGGTAATAGCTATTGTCTGGCCTTGGTTCCCGCAACGCTTGTGGGTCGTCTACCGGGTACATACCTAGCTGTAACTGCGGCTGGTCAGGTTCCCAACAAGTTGGGCATACCTTAATGCTAACCTGTTTGGTCTTAATCGTCAGCTTTTTTAACTCTTTCAGCTTATAGCGGAACCCACACCGATCACACTCGGATATGGCATTCTTACCACTGGCGAACCTATTACCCATGATTAATAGAACATCTCACGAGGCACAAACCGGATAGCGGCTTTCTCTCTATCCTCGTCCGCTGCTAACTGCCATGCTTCTTCGTACGCGACCTTTAGCCCCATAACTCTGTCTGATGGCACTTCAGGTTTCTTTACCGCTAGCATATACGCCAGACCAGCAGTCATACAGTTCAAGAACCGAAACGGAATATCCACTACGTTAGTACCTGTACCAGCGTCGTAAATACGCTTTAAACGCCAGTAATAAAATATGTAGTACGGCTGCTGCAAAGTACCCTGATCCGGCGCAGGCCAGACATTGATCTGTGGGTTCTTAGCAGTCGCTGCCTCTGATCCTACTTTCTGACCACTTTGACGGTTAACCCAGACTTGGATTGGTCGCCCTTGCGCCAACTTGTTAGGGATCGTTGAGTAGGTAGAAACACTAATTCTGGTAATGTTGAGGTCAGTCTGGTTTGGGCCTTGAGCAGAATCCGTACGAATAACATGTTCAAGCAGATCGACAGTATCAATAGGTAGGTCATAAGTCACCGTCCCCTGAACCAAGTTAATTGAACCTTGCTCAATAGTCCACAGGTTAACGCCCCTGTTTGCCCACTCAGCCAACAGAAAATTTAAACTACGTCGCGCCGTTTTAAAATCATAACCCGAGCGCAACTCTAAGCCGCAACGCTCAAACGCCTCTTCAAATACTTCGTTGAGGGTAGGGTTAAAGACTGTAGTAGCGGTTGTGTAGGCCATTTACGCTCTCGTTTTGCCTCTGATTGCTATGCCGTCTGCACGGGCTGAAGCGGATTTAACCGCACCACCTTTTTTCATTAACTTCTGCGGGTTCATTTCACGCAACAAACTTCCTGCTCCGCCACCGCCACCGCCACCACCACCACGAACCTGCGCCGTAGGACGCCGCTCAACTGGCTCAACTGACGGGTACTCTGTAACCTTTATACCGCCTACCATCTTAGTGGTAGCGCCTTTTTCTGCTTCTGCACGGGCTGCTTTACGCTCGTCGTACAACGGATCAGCCTTGCGTTCTTTTGCTTCTTTAGCTGCTTCTCTTTTTTCTTTTGCTTCTCTTGCTTCTCTTGCTTCTTTTTCAGCACGGTCTTTTTCGTATTTAATACGATCAGTTATGTTTCTTCGTGCTACGTATTCATCTTCCGCAGACCTAGTAGTGCGGCCCCCTCTTGAGGAAGGTTCTACATACTCGTCATCTGGGTTGTAATCTCTTGGCATTATCTAAATCCCGCCGTTTTCTTTGCTATACCTTTGGGTTGTGCAACAAACTGCTTTCCTGCTTTCTTCCCCGCCCGCTTTGCCTTCGTAGTCGCGGCATACTCTGCTGGGCTTAACGACTTGATCGCCTTCTCGGGCAGGTATCGCTCTCCTGTCTTTGACGACGGCTTTCCGCTTTTGGTTCGCCATTTCTGGTCTCCCCATGACTTTAAGCTTTGCTGGGGGGCTTTCAATCTTTATAGCCTCCACCCTTAGCTTTGTAGTTCTTGGCTAAAAGCTGCGCTTTACGAGCTGACCACTGCCCTGCACCTGTACCCTGAACCGCACGAGCCTTGATACTTTCAAACATAGACTTACGCATTCCGGGCTTGGTGTAGTTACCAGCGGCGTTAACCCCTCCACCCTCTTTATACTGAGTAAAGTCGGTGTCGTCCCGACGCTTTTTCTTTTTAGCGCCGGGCATTTTGGAAGGGTTAACTGCACCCATACCGCGTGAGGCCATCATTAGCAGGCCCGTCCGCCTTTGTTCATCTTAGCCATACCGCCTGCTTTCATACCGGTAGAGCCACCCATAGTAACTTGCTTGGCCTTAGTCTTACCTTTAGTAGCAATACCATCAGCTGACTTGTGGCCACCAGCCAAACCACCAGAGGCCATCTTTTTCATAGGCATGCCGCCGTCTTTGTAACCGCCCATCGCCATTTTCTTAGCTGGTTTGTCGCCTGCTTTTTTCTTTATCATTGCCATAAAACCTGCATTCTTTTTCATTGCCATACCTCCTTTTTTCATACCTGTAGAGTTTGAAACTGCTTCTTTTTTCTTTTCATCAAGTTCTTCTGATTGCGTTTTTTTCTTTAGTGAGATTGGCATGGTATTTCCTTTAGGTTTAGTAAACTCTTTACCCACACTCTGCGGCACACCGGCCTTTTTAGCAAACGCAGGGTTGTGGGCAACCGCCTGCATAAACCGTTCTTGCTTCTTAGATACTGTGGGCACTATTTATAACCCATCATAATGCCACCTTGTGCGGCGTTAAAAGTACTCATGTCTTGGCGTACAGGTTGACCTTGTGGTGCTTGTTGCGCCCGAGCTTGAAGCATAGCAATTAACTGCGCAGGATTACCACCTTGCGGCTGTGGGCCTTGGGGTTGAAACGTGTCAGCTTGCTGTTGTGGTGGTCTACCCATCATAGCTTCTTCGGCGCGAAATCTTTGCATAGCTAATACCTGTGGGGGTAGCCCTTGTGGATATTGACCTTGTGGCATACCTTGAGCTATACCTTGAGCTATACCTTGTGGGGGCATACCCAGTGGCATGCCTTGTTGCTGTGGCATACCCGGTGGGCCGTACGGACTTTGCTGTTGCTGTTGCTGTTGCATTGCTGCAAAACCTTGCATCTGCGCCATTTGAGCAGGTGACATCTGTTGAGGCTGGTTACCACCCGCGCCTATCATCGTAGTCTGCGCCTGCTGGCTTGTAGGGCCTTGTTGATACCCCACTGGGGTAGGCATGTTCTGCGTCAAAGCAAGATAAGGGTTTGCATAACTATTTCTTGGGTCTTGCCGCTGGGCCATCTCTTGCCCTACTTGCTGCTGCCGATTCTGTACCTGCGCCATACGCGCTGCTTGAGCTTGTTGGGCGGCTCGAGCTTCTTGCGCTCTAACAGCGTCTAACTTGCCTTTAGCTTCTTTTACTAACGGAGCATTTTTTTCCTGCTGCTGTTTATCAAGAACAGTTTTACCTTGTGCTTCTATTTTTGCTATCTCAGCTTTAGCCCTATCAATAGCGGCTTGATTTGCGCCGCCACCCATATAGCCAGACAGAGTCGGCTGATTTGCTATTTTTTGTAGCTTTGCTATCTGCGCTGCTTGCGCTGCGTTTAAACCTTGATCGTTATAGGTAGTCGCGGCTTTCTTAGCGGCTTCTGCTGCGGCGGCAGCTTTTTCAGCTTTGCTTAGTTTAGGCGCTTTAGCCATAATTAGGCCCTCGTCTTCCCACGAATAGCGCAGCCATCAGCACGAGCTGAAGCTGATTTAACCATGCCACCTTTTTTCTTTTCGTATGCAGTGTCAGGCTTCATACCAAGACCTTCTTTATATAGACGACCGTAGTTACGCATGCCTTTGGCAAAATCAGAGTCAGCTATGTCTTTAGCTTTACCCTTAACGTAATCCACAGCTTTGTCTACAGCCTCACCCACCGCTTTGCGAGGAGCTTCGTTCTCTTTCTTTTCTTTTGCCTTAAGCTCAGCCTGCTTTTCGTCCGCTTTGCGTTTGTCAACGTCTTGCTTGGCGTTGTCTATGTCTTCTTTAGTAATTGGCATCATTCACCTCTAAAACGCTTGATTACACCTTTAACGGTGTCAGTCTCGTATATGCGAAGGCTTAGCCAAATAATAGTGAGTAAGCCACCAACCAACGCAACAATAGGAGGGAACCATGACATGAAGCCACTTACTCCAACAACGACAGCAGCGCCGTCGGTCATTACTTTGATATCGTGATTATCCATATCAGCATTTCCATGCGCGTAGTGATTTGTTAATTCGGCTGTTTGGGTCGTTCGCGGTTTTCGATGAAGTGAGTTTCTTTTTCATCCCTTTCATCCGCGCACAGAAGGAGTCCTTTCTTGAACCGCCTTCCGGTTGGGGGGCTTTCAACCCCGGCTTCCCCGGATTCGCAGCGTTGTAAGAGGCTCGCCCTTTGGCGTTTAGACCACCCTTTGGATTCTTGCCCTCTTTCCTTGTCCATGCTGGTGACTTAGCCATAAAACACCGTTGTTGCACTTACGTTAGATAGTTCTACGTATAGGCTTGTTTGAAATAATATGCCCTCACCGGGCAACAACACATAAATAGTAAACGAATCACTAGTACCTACATCAAGTTCGCAAAGGATTGGGCCACTAGAACCACCATCACGAAATCTAACGTAACCGTCAGAAGCATTGCCTCGATAAGACACGCTTTTTAGACGTGTTCTACCATTAAACGCTGTTCCTGATGCGGTTAGGTGCGCACTCTTTACGTCTGTTTGCATCCCCATGACAACCCCCTATTAGGCTGTACGAGTAAATACGTATGCCGTTGCGCTAGCAAACATAATAGTGTAACGAGCAATGCCTGTTGCGCCCGCTGCAATGGTCAAATCACCAAAGCTACCTGCTGTATCCGCCGCTGCGCTGGACAAAATGGCGTTGGTGTTGACTGCGATTGTCACAGTTGACGCACCCGCAGTGTTATCGACATACAGCTCTAAAACTGTGCCTCTAACAGCACCGATAGCAGTACCAAGGTCTGTGCCTGTGGGCAGTGTAATGGTTGTGCCAAGAGCTGAAGTTGAAGTGATGTAACCAGTAGCAACTTGCTCCGCGGTAGCTGTAGCTGTCGCGTTAATCGCAGCAGTTGTAGGGTGGTTTTGGTCAGTAAAAACCAGATTAGTGGTAGTTAAATTGGTGGTAGTTAAATTGGTGGTAGTTAAATTGGTAACGCTTGTGGTTGCACCAAATGTAGCATCAACGGTAACAGCACCTGTGGAGCTGTTAATAGAGATGTCCTGAAAGCCATTTACAGAACGTACTGGGCCAGTAAAAGTGGTATTTGCCATGAAATTGTCCTCACATGCGAGTTAGAGGCGTATCTGTCTGCATGTTGTCAGCCGGGGCTGTCAGATACACCGGATTTCCCGGAACGGTGTTGTTATAACACAGCCGTAAAAAAGCGCAAGTACAATTTGCGCATTATGCCAGCTAAAACCAAAGAAAAACGGAACGCTTTGAACCGAGCTAGCTATGCACGTAATAAAGAGAAACGGCAAAAAAGAAACCGAGAAAAAAAGGCTTCCGCCAAAACAAAATGGCGGGAATATAAAAGTACACTATCGTGTGTACAGTGTGGACAGAACCACCCCGCTACCTTAGACTTCCACCATATTGAAAAGCACCCTTCTAACCGTAAAGTTAATAAATTAGTAACTAATCACGCTTTTAAAAAGGCTGCGGAAGAAGTCAAAAAGTGTAAGGTTCTGTGCAGTAATTGCCACCGTATACATCACTACGACGAACGCCGAGCAAAGAAAAAGGGGGCCGAAGCCCCCTCAAATCACTCTACTTCAACCCACTCATCTGACTCTTCGTCGTAGTAATAAACAACTTCGTCTTCATCAACGTACCAAACAGTGCCGTCTTCATCGTATTCGGCCCAATCACCCAAGTCGTCGTCAAAGTAATAGTCAACGTCTTCTTCTTCGTCGTAAAACCAAATAACGCCATCTTCGTCGACATCGAGTTCTAAATCATATTCTTCGTCTAACTCTTCCTCTTCAACCAATTCTAAATCCAACGCATCAAGCAAATCGTCCATATCAAACGCAAAAGTAATTGTTGCAATCATGATAAGCTCCGTAATTAAATTAGCAACCTCCCGTCGGCTGCAAAATAATCCTACACCACGATTATGACAAATCAAAAACGCCCAAAAATGATTAAATTTGAGCTATTAACAAATCACATGCGCTCTAATGACTCATAAGTGAGCAATTTGAGCTTCAACTTTCGTATCTCTTCATCGCGTTCGTTTATTTTTTTCTGCAAACTTTCACTTAAAGCGTAAACTTCTGCAATTTTTTCAAACCGTTGCTTATGGTCTGCCATCATCATGTTGTACAAACGCTCTGATGCTTCAATTTGTTTTTGCATAAAATCGGTCATAGCGGCTCCTATTTGCATAAAAACGATAAAAAAGGGGAGCCGAAGCCCCCCCGTTTACACACCCAATTATATCCGATTAGGCACCAGCCGAACCGTACATACCCAATGGGTCTGACCAACCAAACGAATAACGCTCACGAGACTTGTAACGTACGTTACCGGTATCGAAGTCACCATCCATCGAATTAGCCAAAGG
>Ga0181352_1000574_pt1 | contig 15422 bp, 10 predicted proteins | sample Fa13VDMLBSN_FD_130103 | JGI IMG/M metagenome (GOLD analysis project Ga0181352, IMG submission 130103) | Freshwater viral communities from Lake Michigan, USA - Fa13.VD.MLB.S.N | ecosystem: Environmental > Aquatic > Freshwater > Lake | place: USA: Michigan | collected 2013-09-23 | reverse complement strand
TTAGTAAATGAATATTTCCCAGGACCTGGCGAAACCACATTAAATGAGATTTATCCGAATAACAAAAATACATTTTTTTATTTTGGTACAAGGGCTGAAAATAAATTTTACCATTATGCTGACGGTACACCAGATTGTTTTAGTGGTTATACTAGGGTAACAACACCACTCGCAAATTGCTTACAAACTTGTGCTTGTTGTAATGAAACAATAACAAATAGTAGATGTATATATCTATACCCACCAAGATCTGTTGACGGTGTTCACGACCCACATAAAAATTATGGTTGTAATGTTTGTAATGGAAACTCAATAAGTGCAGTTACTTGTGGTTGTGGTTGTAATGAATTACCTTGTGAAAGTTGTGGTTGGGAATGTCAGACACATAATTGTAGTCAAATTATAACACCAACACCAACACCAACGCCGGAACCAACGCCGACACCAGTCTGCAACACATCACCACCGGTTTGTACTTCAACATGTGTTGAATGTCAAACTTGTACTGATTGTATTGATTGTGCAACAACCGGATTCACGTCAATTGAAGATACTTGTGAAAAGGACCCGTTACTTGATTCTATGTCAAATAATATTTCTTTTAAATTATGTGGAAATCCAAATAATCCAGGTATAGGTGTAAAAGTATTAAGATTTACCGGGGAATGTATAACAACTGGGACAACATTAACCGGTACTGGGTCAACATTTGTTACTGGATACACAATACAAGAATGGTGTACGCCACCAATTTATGGTTATTGTGAAAATGAAAATCCAAATTATTTAGAAAACGAACATTGGTTTTTATTAGATGTTGTGTGGCGAAGATATACAAATCTTGATGAATGTGACTTATTGTGGTATGGAGGTCTTGGTGATATAACAGAAAAAATATATCTAGAATCTTTAGCGAATAATGGTGTTGCATTAATTAAACCACCATACACAAATAAAAAAGAAGCAGAACAAATAGATTTAACAAAATTAAATTATAAGTGGTTAGAAGATGAAAAATATAGAAAGGGTAAATTATTAATTTATGTTAATGGAAAATTAATTTACACAATTGAGGATTTTGAAGAAGTCATACCAAGAGCTTTAAGTACAGATAAGGAAAAACAAGTTGGTGTTCCTTTTAATATTTCTTGGGGTGGTGGTACACAAGGATTACACGAAAATTTAATACCATCATCTTGTGAAAATTTAACATCTGATTATATTCAGGACCCAGAATTGTTTCCAACATCTGCGTTAACAAAAACATATTTATCTGGTTTAACAACAAATATTTTATTAGAACAAGAGTTTGGCGGAACATTTGAGGGTGGCATTTCTCAATTTAGAATGTACGTTGAGCCAATAGACTCATCAGAAATTAGGCACAACTTTAATATTTTAAAAGATAAATTTAATTTATTTAATCCATTTTGTCCAGATTGTGGACCTATTGTTTGTTTAACAAATGATTTTACATTTACAATATCTGCAACAACAGAAACGGTACCACAACCAATAGAAGAAGATTTACCATTTCAAATTGGTAGGATATATAGTTTAGACCAAAGAGACAACAATTATCTAATTAAAAATAATTTAAAACAATTGTTATCAACATCAAAACCAACAAATACTTTATTTGAGAGGTATTGGGATGCAAATGGTTGGTGGGGTAATCAAGGAAATTTACCACAATGTGTTGGTTATTCTTGGGCTCACTGGTTAGAAGATGGACCAATACAACAATCTGGGATACCACCAATAGTAAAACCTTCAGACATTTATTTTAACGCACAAAAATTAGATCAATGGCCTGGAGAAAATTATGCAGGTACATCTGTTAGGGGCGGTGTAAAATATTTACAAAAAATAGGAAAGGTAAAATCGTATTATTGGGCTTTTGATTTACAAACATTAATAAATACTGTAATGAAATTAGGACCAGTAGTTGTTGGGACAAATTGGTATCAAGGTATGTTTTATCCAACTAAATTAGGTGATATAAAAATATACGGAAAATTAGTCGGTGGACACGCTTATGTAATAAATGGTGTTAATATAAAAACAAAAAAATTTAGATTAAAAAATAGTTGGGGAAAGACTTGGGGTGTTGGTGGGCATGCCTTTATTAGTTTTGATGATATGTCAAGATTAATAAAAGAACAAGGTGAAATATGTTTAGCTGTTGAGGTTGGGTCATAATTTTTTTTAAAAAAAAATTTTTTATTAAAAACCCACAATATTTATTAAATAAAATAAACGAAAAAAAAAATAAATAATGTCAAATTACGTTATTATTACGGACCCAATTGGTGGGTCAACAACAACAGTTAGAAGTGGACAAACAAACTCAGCGTCAGCACTTTACTCAACTGTATCTGGGGGTAGAGCAAATACCGCAAAAAAAGAATATTCAGTGGTTGCTGGTGGTAGAGCAAATACCGTTGATGGTAACTACTCAAATATTAATGGTGGTTATTTAAATAAAACAACAGGTCTATTTAGTATCATAAATGGTGGTTGTAGTAACAAATCAAATGGTAAATCATCAATAGTTAATGGTGGTGCATTTAACACCGCACAATCTGATTACACGATTATTGGTGGTGGTTACTATAATACAGCAACAAATTTAAAATCATCAGTACTAGGTGGTGACCATAATACGGCAATGTCAGGTTCGACAATTGCTGGTGGTGACAACAACGTAGCAAGAGGTGTTAATTCTTTTGTTGGTAATGGACAACTAAATAAAGTTAGTGGTAATTATTCCGCAACAATTGGGGGTAACTCAAATGTATTAACTGGTGCAAGATCAGTTATTCTTGGTGGTACCGGATTAACTGGTACTTCAGCTGACACTGTTTATGTACCAAAATTAAATATCGATTCAATTGGTACAACAACGTCTGTTAATAATTTAGGTATAGATGTTAATGGTAATGTTGTTGTGGGTAATGATATATTTTTAAGTGCGTCAACATTAAATAGCGTTGGTTTATTAACTTTAATAAATAATGATGGAAGTACCGTAATCCAAAATGGATTTGTAACAGAAGATAATTACGTAACAGGAGGTACTTTAGATTATTCCGCTGGTGCGTTAACATTGGATTTGAAAAATGGAAGTAATGTTATTGTAACAAACTTACACGACTACTATTTAACTGGTCTTACTTGGAATCCTGGAACATTTGATTTAACAGCGTCTGTTAATGATGGTAACGATTATCAAGTTAATTTATCAATATTAGCATCTGATATGACTGTAACCGGAGGAACATATGACCCTAATACCGGTATTGCTTCATTTACAACAAATTCAGGAAACACATTTAATGTGTCTGGTTTCTTGACTGGATATACTGATGTATTTTTAACCGGAGGAACATTTATTGGTGACACATTAACATTAACAAACACAGATGGTAGTAACATTTCTATAACTGGTTTTGCTAGTGGTAATACCGCATATTTTATAACCGGTGGTACTTATGATAGTGTTACAGGAACATTAGACCTTGTTAGTGAAAGTCAAACAATATCAATCACAGGATTTCAAAATACTGACATATATGTAACTGGAATGACTTTTGATAATAATACTTACGATTTATCCATTGAAAGGAATGATGGTTTTACTGATACTGTAAATTTAGGTATTTTATCGTCTGATATGACAATAACTGGTGGTACATATGATTTAAACTCTGGTACTGCAACATTTACAAATAATAGTGGTGGAACATTTAGTGTTACCGGTTTCTTAACTGGATATACAGATGTTTATGTTACTGGTGGGTATTATACACCATCAACTGGAACTATAACAATCCAACAACAAAATGGTAATGTTAATATTTCTGGTATTGATGACGCTGTTATGATACAAGGTAGTGGCTCCCAATCAACTGTTAGAAAAAATAATTTAAATAGTGCTACTGGACAAGCATCAACTGTTAGTGGTGGTTACAATAACTCTGCAACACAATATGGTGCCGTTGTTGGTGGTGGTGCAACAAATAAAGCAACAAACTATAATGACACTATTGCAGGTGGTTATTTTAACTGTGCTGTAGGTGCATATACGTTTATTGGTGGTGGTTACTCAAATATAACTTATGGTTATATGTCATCAATTAATGGTGGTTGGGGTAATAGAACTTTTGGTGGTCAAGCTTCAGTTGGTGGTGGTTGTTTAAACACCGCTTGTGGTAATCAAAGTGTTGTTGGTGGTGGTAAACTTAATACTTCTTCTGGTTATTCATCAGCAATTTTAGGTGGTTATGGAAATAAAGCTGTTGGTTATATGTCATCAGTTAATGGTGGTTATTTAAACGTTGCAACTAATAATTATTCATCTGTTATTGGTGGGTATCAAAATTGTGCTATAGGTAATCAAACTGTTGTTATTGGTGGTTGTAATATTATAGGTACACAAAGTAATACAGTTTATGTACCACAATTAAACATAAAAACTGTTGGTGCTACATCACCAGTTATAAATTTAGGTTTAGATTCGTCTGGTAATGTTGTAACTGGAATAACACCTTCAGTTGATTATTATTTAACTGGATTAACTTTTGATAATGGTACTTTTGACTTAACTGCTTCTGTTAATGATGGAAATGATTATACAGTAAATCTTGGTATTTTATCATCCGATATGACTGTTACTGGTGGTACGTATAACCCAACAACTGGTGATGCAACATTTGTTACAAATTCTGGAAATACATTTAGTGTTTCTGGATTCTTAACCGGATATACTGATGTTATATTAACTGGCGCAACAAAAGTTGGCGAAACATTAACATTAACAAATAGCGACGGCTCAATAGTTACTGCAACAGGATTTACTGATTATTATGTAACTGGAGGTACTTACGATGTTGGTGCTGGTGAAATATATTTAGATAGACAAAATGGTTCTGTAACAATTAGTGGTATCTTTAATACTGACACTTATTTAACTGGTGGTACATATGACTCAAATACCGGACAATTAACATTAGGACAAAATAATGGCCAACCAGACGTTTCGGTAATTGGGTTTCAAACTCAAAATAATTTTGTAACTGGTGCAACATATTCTAATGGTACTTTAAATTTATCATTAAATAATGGAAATGTTGTTACAACAACTGGGTTTTTAAATAACGATTATTTTGTAACTGGTGGAACTTATGATAATGCAACGGGTCTTGTGACATTAAATAGACAAAATGGTGTTGCAACAGTTAGTGGTTTACCTTCCGGTCTTAATTCTGTGGCAAGTCAAAATATTATAGTAACTGGAACAGGTTTAAACTCAACAGTTAGAGCTAATAGTAGTAACCAAGCAATTGGTGCATATACAACAGTATTTGGTTCATTTAACTATGCTGTAGCGGGATCTGCTGTAATCGGTGGTGGGTACAATAACTGTGTATTTGCTGGCGGTGTTTGTGGATTTATTGGTGGTGGTATTTCAAATAAAAATTGTGGTAACGCATCTGTAATTGGTGGTGGACAAACAAACACGACAATTGGGATTGCATCAACAATTGGTGGTGGTATATTAAATATAACACAATCTAATTGTAGTACAATAGCCGGTGGTGCGTCAAATGTTACATCTCAAACTTGGTCATCAATTGGTGGTGGTTGTGCAAATAGAACTTTTGGTCAGTATAGTAATATATCTGGTGGTAGGTCAAATACAACAACAACAAATGGTACAAATGGAACAATTAATGGTGGTTGGTTAAATACTGTAAATTCATTATCATCATTTATTGGTGGTGGTTGTGGAAATACAACTTGTGGTGACTTCTCAACGGTTGTTGGTGGTCAATCAAACATTACAACATGTATTCATACACATATTTTAGGATGTGGTATTTTAACTAATCAATCTTACACAACTTTTGTTAATAACTTAACTGTTAATGGTGGTGGGTTGAATGGTGGTTGTGGTACTGTCACACTATCTAATATGCCAACTTTAACACAATTAGAAACCATATATGGTGTTGGTTTAGTACCTACTGGTATTGTTTATAAAGACACTAGTTGTTTCTTAAAAATAGTTTAATACCATAAAAATCAAACCCCCAGGTCAAATTGGGGGTTTAAACATAAATTAAAAACAAAAAAATTAAAATGGCTTATGTTATTATAGATGACCCGAATGGTGGGTCAACCTCAACAGTAAGATGTGGTACAAATAATAGTGCACTACAAGACTATTCTGTTGTTTCTGGTGGCTATGGAAATACAGCAAACTCAAGATATGGAATAATTGCTGGTGGATATTCTAATCAAACAACCGGATGTATGGCAACAATATCTGGTGGTAGAAGAAATAGTGCTTCAGGTTGTTACTCAAATATTGGTGGTGGTATAGAAAATAAAACAATAGGTATTCTATCTGTTGTTTCTGGTGGAATTGATAATACAGCTATTGGTGGTACATCTAATATTGCTGGTGGAACATACAATACAACAAATGGTAATGTATCAACAATTGGTGGTGGTTGTAAAAATACAGCTTTTGGTAATTGTACAACAATTGGTGGTGGTTATCAAAATATCTCAACACAAATATTTTCATCTGTTTTTGGTGGTTGTAAAAATAGTGCATCTGGAAAATATTCATTTGTTGGTGGTGGTGGCAGCAATACGGCGTCATCATATAACACAACGGTAAGTGGAGGTTATTCAAATACTTCATCTGGGTATTATTCAACAATTGGCGGTGGTTCACAAAATTTATCAAGAGGTGAATTTTCATTTATTGGTGGTGGAAAAAATAATACAGCTTGTGATTCACTTTCTGTTGTTGCTGGGGGTCAATTTAATACAGCAACTTGTGAATGTACAATAGTTGGTGGTGGTGAGTTAAACACAGTAGATTCAATTTATAGTGCAATACTTGGTGGTTATAATAATACATCAATTGCAAACTTTTCTTTAGTTGGTGGTGGATGTAATAATGCAAATTTAGGTGCCGGTTCATTTGTTGGTGGCGGATGTTCAAATAGCGCAATCTCAAATATTTCAGTAATTGCTGGTGGTGCTAGAAACCAAAACTTTGGTACTTACGCATCAATTCTTGGTGGATTATGTAACAAAACATATTCTGATGGATCTGTTGTTGTTGGTGGACAGTTTAATACTGCAATTGGTTTTAATAGTAATATTTCTGGCGGTTACGGAAATACAGTTTCCGGATACTGTTCGGCAATTGTTGGTGGTAATCAAAACTTAGTATTAGGTGATTGTTCAATGATATTTTCAAGTAACTCAACTTTGGTTGCTGATAGAAGTGTTATTTTAGGAGGACAAAATATTTCTGGAGTAACAGACGATACTGTTTATGTTCCTTATTTAAATATTCAAAATGTAACGACTGGTACATCAATTTCTAATTTGGGAATTGATTCTTCTGGTAATGTTATTTTTGGTCAAGATTTAACTGGTTCAACAGCACTTTACGAAGTTGGTACTGGTGTTGATTCAGTACAAAAAATTGGGAATGGTGCTGATGCTATTGGTAATTTTTCTGTAATTTCTGGTGGTATTAATAACACAACATCAGCAAGTTACACTTTTGTTGGTGGTGGGGTTGGTAATACAGCGTCTGGAAAATACTCAACCGTAAGTGGTGGATATATTAACACATCAAGTAATTACTATTCTTTTATTGGTGGTGGTGGTCAAAACACTGCTATGGGTAATAGTTCACTTGTTGTTGGTGGTGGTGCTAATAAAGCTATTGGTGATTATTCATTTATTGGTGGTGGTGCTAATAACGAATCTAATTGTTTTTCAGTGATTGGTGGTGGTGGACAAAACACATCAAGTGGTTGTTATTCATTTGTTGGTTGTGGTGTATATAACACATCAAGTGGTTTATATTCAGCAATAAGTGGTGGTTATTGTAATACATCAAGTGGTTATAACTCAACTGTTAGTGGTGGTTATTGTAATACATCTAGTGGTAATTATTCAGTAATAAGTGGTGGTTTTTGTAATACATCATTAACCAATTCGTTTGTTGGTGGTGGTTTACAAAACACAGCATTAGGAGATAACTCAACAATTAGCGGTGGCCGTTTCAATACTGCAAGCGGTTGTTACTCAACTATTATTGGTGGACGTGCTAACACGGCAAATTGTTTAAATTCATTTATTGGTGGTGGTGATAATAACAAATTAAACGGTTGTGTTTCAAATATTAGTGGTGGATTATGTAATACAGTATTAGGTGATTACAGTTTCATCGGTGGTGGGTCTGGAAATACTGTGAATTCTTGTCTTTCTATGATTTTTTCAAAAGATTCTATTTTAACTGGTGATAGAAGTGTTATTTTAGGTGGACAAAATATTACAGGAACAACAAACGATACTGTTTATGCGACATGTTTAACCGTAAGTGATAATATCGGTGTTGGTATTGAAGTTCCACAATACCCGTTACATATTCTTGGTGCAACAAGTCAACTAACCTATGACCCAACTGGTGGTGGCGGTAGACTAAACGTAAGTGGTAGTACATTTATTCCTAGACTTGATGTACAGATTTCACCATATTTAACAACACCTGGGGCTGGAGCTTCATTTGGTATGAGAGCTTGGAGTGATGTAACATATCCATTATATGGAGCTGTTGGTGATACTTTTTTAAGAGCTAGTAATGAGTCAAATGGTTTAAATTTAATGAATGCTAATGGTACTGGTACAGAAGATTATATTAGACTTTACGCTGGTAAAAATGCAAACGTTACATCCGATTTACATATTCAAGGTAGTGGGTCAACAAAAGGTTATATTGGTATTAATACTGAAACACCAACTGAAAGATTACATGTAAATGGAAATGTACTTGTTAATTCAGCATTTTCCGCATCAACAATTTCTATGGTAACTTCTTTTACACCTAGTAGTTCTGCAGATACAACAGGTACACCAGGAACTCTAGCTTGGGATAATACATATCTTTACTATAAGACAGGTACCGGTTGGTTACGATTAGGTGGTTCTGCCTTCTAATTAAAATAATAAATTATTTAATAACCCCAATCCAAAGTTGGGGTTATTTATTTTTATAAAGTTTCATTTATATTTCCAGTATGTTTGTAACTGTATGTAATAAAGATTATCTCATAGGATTTGAGGTAATGTTAAAATCGTTAATAGATAACAACCCAAGAGTTATTAATGAAAACTTACCATTTGTGATAATTACAAATGACTTAAATCCGGAAGATTTAATAACATCAAGAACAATTTATGATAATATACATATAAAAAGATTTGACGAATCAAAATATTCACAAATAGAGGAATTAAAGAAAAAACAAATGGCATTTGGTGATTATACCAAATATGAGATTTTTTCTTTGACTGAATTTAAAAAAATTATATTTTTAGATTCTGATATTGTTGTGTTAGGAAATATTGATTACTTAATTGATTTTGATGGTGATATTGGTGGTGTTAGAGATTTATATATTGACCAATATAACACCGGTGTGCTAGTAATCTCAAAAAAATATTTATCAGAAAAAATAACAAACGATTTAATACATCTTACAACAATTTATGGTATTACAGAACATCTTGACCAAGACATAATAAATAATTATTTTTATGATGAAATAACTGAAATACCAGTTTCTTATAATTATCTTAAAACATATTCAAAAGAAATTTTTCAAAACACAGGACTTCCTAAACACATTAAGATTTTACATTACATTGTAAAAAAACCTTGGCAAAAAAAACCATTGGTTTATTTGGAAGAAGGTACAATTTGGCAAGAAAGATACTGGTTTGAATATTACTCTAAACTTTTAAAATATAAAAATGGTTAAAAGACATTACGACAATTCTGAGTTGATGAACTATAATGAAAGAGAACCAAACTTAGAAAACTTTGAAGGAAAAGAATTATTATTACATTTTGATTCATTTTGTTTAGGTGATACAATTTGTTTTTCATCTTTGATGGATGCTTTTATGGATTATCACAAACCAAAATACGTTTGGATAACCACATTTTTTCCACATTTATTAAAATCTCACAGAACAGATTATGAATTTATAAACGCAAATGAAAGTGGGTTTATTGAAATTGATAAACTTATTGATGTTGGTTATGATAAAAATAATATGGCACACACACTTGGTGGAATGTTTTATGCTGCTAAAGATACAATGAGATTACCACAGGAAACAAAACCAGGTAAATGTCCCGTAATACCAAAAGTAAGAATTATAAATCCAAAAAAGATTACAATTGGTCCTGAAACCATAAAAGAAATTTCACAATGGAATTATGGTGGAACTAGTGGTTGGCAAGAAGTTGTTAATTCATTACATAATGGTGGTTATAATGTTTATAACATTTCTTATGAAAACACAATGAATTTACAAAATGTAAAAGGGTTTCACGGACACGATGATATAAATGTTGCAATTGATCACATTGTTAGCTCAAGATTTTTTGTTGGACTATCATCCGGACTTTCTTGGCTTGCCTGGGCTTATGGTGTTCCAGTTGTGATGATTGCAAACTTTACAAAAAAACAAAATGAGTTTGATTGTTTTAGAGTTACAAACCCATATGTTTGTAATGGATGTTTTAATGTATTTCCAAATATAAAAACTAAATGTCCAATATTTCTTGGTACCGATAGAGAAAGTGAATGTCATTTATCTATAACACCAGATATGGTAATAGATGAAATAAATAACGCAATCGCGTTTACAAATAATTAAAATTTTATATAATAAAAGTATGGAAAAAAAATATAGTATTTTTCACCTTGAGGGTGGTTTAGGAAAACATGTTTTATCAACTGCTGTTGCAAAATGTATTAAAAACAATCACCCAGATAGAGAATTAATTATTGTTTGTGCATACCCGGAAGTATTTTTAAATTTAGATTTTGTTGATAGAGTTTATAGAATTGGTATGACACCATATTTTTATGATGATTATATTAAAGATAAAGAAAGTTTAATATTTAAACACGAACCATATTTTACATCCGATCACATAAATAAAAAATTGCCACTTATAATTAATTGGTGTAAATTACTTGGTCTTGATTATAATAATGAACAACCAGTATTGTCATTTAATTTAAGACAACAACAAATTGCAAACGCAAAATGGCAAAGAGAAAAACCGGTAATGGTTATCCAAACAAACGGAGGACCACTACAAGAACAACCTTACCCATATTCCTGGACAAGAGATATTCCATATGATGTTGCACAGAACATTGTAAATCATTTTTCAAAATATTACCATATAATTCAAATCTGTAGGGACCAATCAAATGTTTTACAAAATGTTGAGGCTCACTTTGAGTCGATGTCAAATATGGAATTATTTTCATTATTAGCTTATGCACAAAAAAGAATATTAATTGATTCTTGTTTACAACATGCTGCGGCCGCAATGAAATTACCATCAACAGTATTATGGATTGGTACATCACCAGTTGTGTTTGGTTATAATATGCACAATAATATTACTGCTGAATTACCAAATACAGTTAAATTACCAGATAGTTACTTATTTGACTATAACTTTAATGGTATGGTTCACGAGTGTCCTTTATTTGATACAAACATATTCAATATAAATGAAATAATAGAAAGTTTAAAATAATAATTATGGTACAAAAAATCTTTTTTCAAAGCTCACTACCAAGAGCTGGCTCAACATTACTACAAAACGTAATGGGACAAAACCCAGAATTTTATGTAACACCAACATCTGGGGTATTAGAATTGGTGTATGCTGCTAGAGCAAATTATACATCATCACCGGAATTTAAAGCACAAAATCCAAATTTAATGAGAAACGGGTTTTTAAATTTTTGTAAAGAAGGTATCTTTGGGTACTACAATGGGATAACAGATAAACCTTACGTTTTAGATAAAAGTAGAGGTTGGGGTGTTCATTATGGATTTTTAAATTCTTTTTATCCAGAACCAAAAATTATTTGTATGGTTAGAGATTTAAGAGGAATTTTTGCGTCAATGGAAAAAAACTTTAGAAAAAGTCAAGATAAAGATTCCGGAATTGTAAATCACGCACAAATGCAAGGAACAACAACTGAAAAAAGAATTGATATCTGGGCTCAATCACAACCGGTTGGTATGGCAATTGAGAGATTATATCAAATACATAAAGAAGGTATTAATCAAAAAATGTTGTTTGTTAAATTTGAGGACTTCACGTCAAATCCAAAAAAAGAAATGGAGAGGATTTATAAATATTTAGAACTTCCTTACTTTGAGCACGATTTTAATAATGTAGAACAAATCACACAAGAAGATGATTCTGTATATGGTATATACGGTGACCACACAATAAAAAGTAAAATAGAACCAATTAAACCAGATTATAAAGAAATTTTAGGTGTTAACGCATCTAATTGGGTTAAATCTAATTATCAATGGTTTTATGATCAATTTGGTTATTTTTGATTATGAAAGAAAAAAAAATATATTGGTTTACCGGACAACCTGGTGCTGGAAAAACTGTGTTAGCAACAATGTTAAAAACAATTTTAGAAAAAGAATATGGACAAAATGTATTTCATATTGATGGTGATGAATTAAGAAGATTATTTAACAATCAAAAATACGGTAGAGAAGGTCGTGAAGAAAACATTAAACGAGCTCAAGACATTGCAAAGTTTCTTTTGGCTCAAGGTTATGATGTTGTTGTTAGTCTTGTAGCACCTTACAAAGAATTAAGAGAAAGTTTTAAATATGACCTACAAAATTTATTGGTTGAGTTTTATGTTCACACAACAGATGTAAGAGGTAGAGAACATTTTCACACAGATGAATACGAACAACCAACAGAAAATTTTGTAGACATTAATACAACCGATATTGATCCACAAGAATCATTAAATGAAATAGTTAAACACATATGACTTGGGTAGTTAATAACCACGGAGGTTTTCCAACTTCAAACACAGATAGAAAATACGCAATCTTTATAGGCAGGTTTCAACCATATCATTTTGGGCACATAGAGATGGTACAACAAAAATTAAATGAAGGCGTACCTGCTTTGATTATGGTTAGAGATATTGAACCGGACGAAAAAAATCCTTTTACAACTGAACAGACAGTCTCAATGATTGAGAAATATCATAAATCAAAAGGTGATGATGTAAAAGTTATTGTAATTCCAGATATTGAATCTGTTAATTACGGTCGTGGTGTTGGTTATGAAATAAATGAATTTACACCACCAAAAGAAATTGGTGGCATTTCAGCTACCGGAATTAGAAATTGTATTAAAAACGACGATGACTATTGGAAAAAACTAGTTGATGAGTCAATTCAAGATGATGTGTTAAAATATTTAAAATATGAAAACAGAGAGCAAAACATATCAAATTAGATATAATACTATATCAAAAAATGATACGGAAAGATGGAGACTAATTGAGAATGGTAATGAAATTTTAGTATCTGATATTGTTATTAATGGATATACACATACAACAAAAGACTGGATGCCGGAGATAAATGATTATAAATGGCATGTAAGTTGTGTTGGTCATTGTGTTGTTAAAAACAATATTGCATATATCACAACAATAAAAGAAGAGTCTGTTATTGTAAGACATATTTTAAAAACATTAACATATAGATTTTTTGCTACTATAACTACAATTACAACCGCTCTTTTACTTGGTGCGTCAGTTGAGGTTTCGTCATTAATTGGTTTAGGTGAATTGTTAATAAAACCAATTATTTATTTCTTACACGAAAGAGTATGGTATAAATTGATTAAAATCAAAAAATAAGTCTATTTCATTGTATTTATAAAAAAATACGATGAGTCAAATTATAACAATACAGAGTGTAAATTTTGATGGTGAAACTGCAAATGTTTTATTTAAACCAGACAATTCTGATGTAACAATAAATTTAGATAATGTTACATTACCTTTTACTTTTGAACCTGGGTTACTTTCACCACCAAGAGATGTTTATGGTCAATATACAATATTAGTGTTGGGTAACGATTGTCCAAATATTTTAAATGTACCAAGACCAACACCTACACCAACACCTACAAATACTCCTACAAGAACACCAACTCCGACGCCAACGGTAACACCAACAAATACTCCGTCTAATACACCGACGAATACACCAACTCCTACACCAACAAATACTCCGACGGCAACAACAACTGCAACTCCTACACCTACACCAACTCCTACTTGGGATTTGTGTGTAACACCTTTACCACCAAACTTTACTCCGTCTAACACACCTACACAGACTCCTACACCTACACAGACACCAACTAACACTCCGACACCTACAAGGACTCCGGAATGTTACCCAACTCAAACTGCTACCGCAACACCAACACAAACACCGACACCTACAACAACGGCAACACCTACTGTTACACCAACAAGAACACCAACACCGACACCAACAACGTCACCTGGTTCTTCACCAACGCCAACACCTACGCCGACACCTACAAGGATGCCTGCTGCACCAGGAATTTATTATGGTAAGTTTACTGGTACAACAATAACAAGTGGTGATGTTACAACATTTACATTTGTAACAATAAGTGACCCAACAAATTCATATGTTACATTCCCGGTAGGATCTGCATTTGGTTATATTTTAATACCTATTTTATCACCTCAACCATCAGAGTTTAGGGATAGTAATACCGGATGTTCTGGTAGTAACATACCAATAAACAATATAGGAACCGTAATAATTATAGATACAAATGGGTTCCCAATAACATACAATATTTACAAAACTTTCTTCAGTTTCTTTGGTAGTGCTGATTGTTGGTTATGTGTTTAAAAAAATAAATTATGATGAGTTTTTATCTTTCCGGAGGAGTTGAGGTTCTTGGCTTTATATCACCAACAGAACCAACGGATGAATATCCGGTAATAGATCCTTTATATGGTGTTGATGGTTTTAGAAATGTTAATACATTATCTGACCTAAACTCTATTCCAAATCTAAGAAGAAGAGCTGGGATGGTTGTTGGGGTTAGTGGTGGTACAACTTATTATAAATTAAATCCTTCACCGTGGAATGGGTCAATAACTGATTGGTCAACATTTAATTCTGGAAGTGGTGGTGGAACATTTACTGGTGGTACAGTAACTGGTGATACAATATTTACACAAGGGGTTACAGCAACAACATTTTCAGCTGCAACATATCTTGGGTTACCTTTAGATGTTTACGTTACCGGGGGTACGTACTCAAACGGGATTTTAACTTTCACAAATAATAGTGGTGATACATTTAATATTTCTGGTCTTTATACTGGTGAAACAAGTTATATAAATTCATTAACTACGGGTGTTGGTTTATCTGGTAATACAACAACTGGAAAC
>Ga0181352_1000573_pt1 | contig 15423 bp, 26 predicted proteins | sample Fa13VDMLBSN_FD_130103 | JGI IMG/M metagenome (GOLD analysis project Ga0181352, IMG submission 130103) | Freshwater viral communities from Lake Michigan, USA - Fa13.VD.MLB.S.N | ecosystem: Environmental > Aquatic > Freshwater > Lake | place: USA: Michigan | collected 2013-09-23 | reverse complement strand
AGTCTTGGGTGTGTCATAAAAGGTGATGGCCCGGGTCGTGGGGACGCCGGGCCATCTAGGAACGCGATTGAGGCGCGTTAACTAATGGCTAACAGGAAACTGTCGGGAAGTCAACTCCGATCATTTCGGAGTGACGTTGCACGTCTGAAAGCCAAGGGGCTAGTTTCAGACAAGGTAGATGCACGGTCGCAGAAACCGACACGCTACATGCGTGATCTGGTAAACAAGCGGTTCGCTGGCGTCCTCGCTGGAAAAGACAAAGTCGTCAAGGCGCCCTCGCGTAAAGAGGCGTCGATTTTTGACGAGCGCTTTGACCGAAAGGGTCGCGCCATCATCGTCCCGAATGCCAAGGGCGAAAAACTCCGATACTCCAAAAAGAACCACGAGATTACGTCACGCGTAAAGCAGAACGGCGTTGACGTTCAAAAGGTGTATAGCCCTAAGCGCCTCACCGGCGTTGAAGCCCTGCCGACTGGCAAGGGTGTTCTATACACTCTAAAGCTAGGAAAGAATGGCGGACAGTTTTCGTTTGACACTAAGCTAGGTCTCGCCAATTTCCTGCGGTCACTTTCCGACAGTGGATGGAAAGACGCAATCCAGTATGTCGAGGTTACTAGAGGCCACAAGTTTGAAGGCGATCTGGAGGACTTCTCAGACGACATGGACAATGACGGAGGCAATGAGGCTCTAGCCGAATTGGCCGCTGATGCTCGTGAAAGCGCGCCGCGCAAGCCGCGCAAGAAAAAGCGTTGAGTGGCACAAAATGAGAGTGTTACTCAATTTTAATTGCAGCGGTATCGGGCGCCAAGAATTTGAAACTCTTGGGCATGATGTTTGGACATGCGATCTAAAGCCAGCCGAGGACGGGCATAGAAAGCATATCCTGGGGGATGCAATAGAAACCGCATGGCACGGCGGCCCTTGGGATTTGATGATAGCCCATCCGCCATGCAATGATTTGGCTGTCTGTGGTGCAAGATGGTTTAAGGAAAAACTGAGGGCCGATCCTCAATGCCAAAAAAGAGCGCTTACTTTATTTGCGCAAACTCTGATGGCGCCAATTCCAAAGAAGTGCGTCGAAAACCCAAAATCTATAGCATCCAGCTATTGGCCTAGAACGCAGGCAATTCAACCTTGGCAGCACGGTCACGGCGAAGTAAAGGAAACGTGGCTTTGGTTATATGGCTTACCGCTTTTGGAACCATCGGAAATTGTAGACGGTCGCGAGCCAGTCGTCTGGAAAATGGCCCCGGGACCAGACAGGGCCACAAACAGAGCTAGGAATTATCCGGGCATATTGCGGGCTATGGCCGCTCAATGGGGTTGAGTGGCGTAGCGTCGGATTTCCTAGCCAGCATTGGCGATGTAGACGCGGAAATCCTGGAACCCCAAGACGATCCCGTCGAGATACCGGGCGCCCCGCTTCCACGCGTCGGGCGTCCTCGCACGTATTCCCCAGATCGGCCGGCAACGGCGGCTGAACGTCAGGCCCGTTCGGCTGCGTCGACGCGTTCGGAGAAGGCTGAGAACCGGCTAGATCACGTCGCGGTTTTGGACTTTGAGACAGACCCGTTTGATAAAGAGACCGACGCCCACATTGCCCCGTTTACGGCGTGCCTGTATTCGCGCAATTTTGAGCCAGTCATAATCTGGGATGAAAACGAGGACAGCTTTTTAGACAAGGTAATCGCAGCCATCGAAGAATTGCCGGGCGCCTATACCATATATGCCCACAATGGCGGCAAATTCGATTTCATGTTCTTTATTCACAAGCTACGCGGCAAGCTGTCTTTTAAGGGTCGCGGTCTCATGTCCGCCAAGATCGGGCGCCATGAGCTACGCGACAGTTTTCATATCATTCCCGAAAAGCTGGCGTCTTTTCACAAAGAAGAATTCGACTACTCTTTTAATCTCAAGAAAAACAGGAACGCCCGGCGCAAGCAAATTATTGCTTACATGGTTTCCGACTGTGAATATCTCTATGACATCGTTATGGGGTTCCTGTCTCGCTTCGGCTTTAAGATCAGCATCGGCCAAGCGGCCATGTCGGAACTGCGCAAGCATTACAAGGTAGGTCGGATAGGGGCCAAAGTAGATGAGACCCTGCGAGAATTCTTTTTCGGTGGCCGTGTCGAGTGCCTTGCCGGTCGAGGGCATTTCGTAGGACCGTACAAGCTCTATGATCGTAACAGCATGTACCCTGCCGCTATGGCGCAATTGCAGCACCCTATTGGAAGTCACTACATTAGGCGCGAGCGCAAGTCCGGTCCTGATGGGGATGTCAAGATAGGGCCCGATACATTCTTTCTCGACATTACATGTCGCAATTATGGTGCCCTGGTTGTCAGGCGCCAAAACCCAGATACGCACGAATGGGAGACGACAACAGAGCAAGAATACGGGCGTTTCAAAACAACCATTTGGGAATATAATACGGCTCTAGAACTAGGGCTGATTTCCAACATCAAAATACACGCTGTCATTGATTGTGCCGAAAAGTCTGATTTCAGCAAACACATACTTCCGTTGTATGTCGAAAAAGAAGAGGCCAGCAAACGGCTACGCGCTATCATAGAGAAAGATGGCGGCGAGGGATTGACGCCCCATTATTGGGAAGCAAAACAGCAATACATGTTTTGCAAGTTTATCCTGAATAATAGCTATGGGAAGTTTGCTCAAAATCCGCGCAACTATAAAGAGACATTCATAACAGGGCCAGACGATCCGTGTCCTGATGGATATGACCAGTTGCTACCATCGTTCCGTAATGAACAATTCGCCATATGGGAAAGGCCGGCGCTCAAGCAAGGCTTTGTCAATGTCGGCACTGCGGCGTCTATTACCGGGGCCTCGCGCGCCGATCTGATGCGAGTAATTCACGGCGCCACAGACCCGATCTATTGCGACACTGACAGCGTAATTTGCCGGGCTGTTGACGCCAGCGTGCCGCTACATCCCACGGCGCTAGGCGCTTGGGATTTGGAAAAGGAAATGGATGAAGTAATTATAGCCGGTAAAAAATTGTACTACTATGGCAAGATTGGACAAGAGGCCAAAGGCAAAGTAAAATCGAAAGGTGCAAGCGGTCTCAATCGCGCCGACATGCTCAAATTATTGGATGGCGAAATCATCGCTACAAAACAGGACGGGCCGACACTTACGCGCAACGGTCGACAGTTCTATATGAAGCGCAAAATTCGAGCAACAGCGCCGCTCAAGAAAAACAGAGCGCGCAAAACTGAAAGGGTCTCAGCATGATTACCGGACGCGAGCAGCACATTATTGCGGTGTTCAATTCGATGGCGCCGCTCGACAATGCGCCGTTGATTGTTCCGCGTGACTACAATCTCACGGCTGACGTTGAATACGAGGATGATTTCACAGTCGGGCAAATGGACCATGTGTTGCCATTCGTGCAATCTTGTTTCATCGACAACGGCGCCAATGGTTCGCCGCTCTGGATTTACTTCCCTATCAGCGACTACACGTTGCGCGTTTCCAGCAATATGCAGGGGACGTTCCCGGTTTTTTCGCCAATGCCGTTCAAGCCGCGTCTCACCATGAAGGGCGGCTCCGGCCTCGTTCGCATCAACTGGTGCAATTTTGCACAACCCTATTCGGCGTGGACTTCGGTCTAAGGAGGATCAAATGAAGCTCAATAAATTCGTCCTCGCAGGTCTGGCCCTGCTGTTCTCGGCGCCTGCTTTCGGACAGGCCCTGTCCACCGGCAAGGTGACAACTGCGGCGCCTACCTACACGAATGGCGCTGCCGGCGCCCTGTCTCTCGACACGAGCGGCAATCTGCGCGTCGTGACAAGCGGCGGTGGCGGTGGCACGTCTGACGTGAACCTTGTCGAAATCGACGGGGTGGCCGTATCGAACACAACGCCCGGCACTTTCGATGTGACGTGCATTGCTGGCTGCGTTGCCGGGTCTGGCGTTGTCAATGGCGAGGCCACGACTGCGGCGCCGACCTATATCGACGGCACCGACAATCCCCTGTCTCTCGATCTGGCCGGCAATCTGCGGGTGCTGGTCGGCAATACGTCGATTGCGGTCACGCAATCCGGGACGTGGAACATTGGCACGCTGACGAGCATTACCAACGCCGTCGACGTTGTTGGCAATGTAGCGTCTGGCGCGACCGATGCGGGTGATCCGGTCAAGATCGGCGCCGTCTACAATTCGACGTTGCCAACCCTGACAAGTGGTCAGCGTGGCGACATTCAAATTTCGTCGCGTGGCATTTTGCTGTCTGCTTTGTCAGCACAGAACGGCACTACCATTGGCGTTAATACCTCTAGCGACGGTGCATCACCGGCAATCGGTCTTAATGTCACGGCGCAATCTCAGGCGTGGAATGGAACCACTTGGGACCGTGTGCGAGGCGATACTACCGGCGCCTATTCTGTCGTTGTCGCACCGTCGACGCAGGGCGATACGCTGTCCTCTAGCGCCATACTCGCCAACTCAACAAATTCGACGCTGGTAAAGAACGCGCCCGGGACGCTGTTTGAAATCAGCGTCTATAACAATAGCTCGACTATTGCCTATCTCAAGCTCTACAATAGCGCCAGCGCTCCGACCTGTGGAAGTGGCACGCCTGTTGCCCGGTATCTCATTCCCGGCGCCGCGTCTGGGGGTGCGGGTTCCAATGTCAACATTTCTGTCGGCAAGGAATTCACAACCGGCATTAGCTACTGCGTCACGACGGGCATTGCCGACGCTGACACTGCTGCGGTGGCCGCAACGACGTACCTCGTTAATCTGACGTATAAGTGAGGGCGCCATGCTCAAGCGGATTTTTCTAGGGCTATTCGCGGCGCTTGCTTTTTCTATCAGCGCCGTTGCGGATGGCACGCTTACGCTTGTGGGAGCCGGATCGGCAGGCGGTGTGGCACCGCCTGCGACCATAACGTATCTGTCGCAGAACGCGCCGGGTGGCGCCGGATCGTCGCAGACAATCTCGGGCGCGTCACTCGGGACGGCTGCGGCCAATCGCTATATTGTGGTTGTGCAAACCGGTGTTTTGCAATCGGCTTGCACAACACCGACCGTCGACATTGCGGGCGTTTCGGCTACCTTGATAGGTGGCACTGCAACAAGCCGTGGCGCATGGATGGCTCTTGTTCCAACCGGGACAACTGGCAATATCGTTTACACATGCACAACCGGAACGGTGTCCGCATGGATCAACAGCGTTTATCGATTGACCGATTTGCAGTCGACTACGCCGGTTGAATTTTTCGATACTGGCGGACCGTCTACGCCGGCAGCATCAACAATCACAACATCGCCGGATGGTGTCTCGCTTACGATGGGGCATAGCACCAGCACGACGGCAACGCCTACTGTCGCCCTGACCGGCTCTTACACGAGCAACTTTGCTAACGTCCAATCGAACCCGTCGGGTTCGCGTTTCTATGCGCGCTCGGGTGGAAGCATGACGACAACCGGCGCCAGTGTAAGCGCGTCATATGCGTGTACTGGTGTTTCGTTTAGCTGCCAAAACGTCAGTATCAGTTTCAGATAGGCAATCATCATGGCTAGCATTCTCCCTAGTGGCGTACAAACCGTTGCCTTCAATGCAGGGCCATCCGCGAAACTCTACAGGCAACCGGTTGGCCTCGACACGCCAAAATCTGCTATGGGACCGAATAGTGTTCGCCTGGATATTGACTGGTCGGCAGCGCCATATTTGGCCAGCACCCTAAACCCGGTGGTGGCTGTTGAGGTTGACTTGCTCGGGTCGGCTGTTCAAACGCCATTGGATCAAATCAGGTCGGTCTATATCGACAACTCGAATTCTATCACGCCTATCTATGTGCAATTCCCGGATACTGATTTTGTAATTCAGTGTCCGCCTCGCTCGGTTGCTTGGCAACCTGTTTTGACAGGGCAACAGAAAGCTATCATCATGGGAGTGGGGTTTGTTTCAAACCTCGTCCCTGTGTCTCGTATTCACTTTACGAATATCGACGTGGCCGGTTACGTCGTCCCCATAGTCGGCTCAAATCTGGTGCGTGGCCAATTTGCCAGCAAAGGCGATAACGGCGGCGTTGTGGCGTCCTCGTTTTCCATCGGCAATCCGCAGTCGTCAGATCGCGCGCCTGATAGATTGTTGGTTGCGGCAATCGCAGTCGCTGGAAATGTCGCAGGAACCCCCAACATTACCAATGTGAGGTTTCGGACAACCGGAACCGGTGGCGCTGATTATCCGGCCGGCTCGTCTCTGGTAACTGTCGGGGTTTCGGGCGGCGCCAACAATTGGCAGATGGGTTTGTTTCGCGCTCTGTGTCCAGGTGGAACCAATATCGGGACAATGTTGTTTGACACTGCTATTGCATGTCGTGCTGCATCTGTCGGGGTTTGGTCTCTCTATAATACGAGTGACATTGATCCGATATGGGCGGATAGCTCAACATCTGGGACAACGCCCGGCGCCCTCAATCTGTCGCCGTTTGTGACGCAGGACGGTTTCTGTTGTCTTTCAGCAGGCGAGCGCGTAGCAGGCCCCGGCGATACTGCTTGGACCAATGCTCTTGAGAATGCGCAAAGCAATGTCGATGTGCTGGAATTCTCGCTCGCAAGTATCAATGGTAGCGCTGACAATTACGTTCCTGTTATCGCCAATACGGTTACAGCAATGCTTGGCGGGACTTGGAATTAGCGGCCAATTTGGGTCGGTTTGACTTAGGCGTCTGGGGTGATATTCTTGACCGTCACTTGACAAGGGAAAAGACCAAATGAACGGAATGGCATTGATGCTGAAAAGCATGGGAATTGATCCCGAGCAGATCAGCCAAAGCGTTCAGGGCATTTTGCATCTGGCGCAATCTATTGACGCTCGCCTTTCCGCGATTGAAAAAGACATCGCGGAAATCAAAGCCGCTCAAAGCGGCACAACCCCCGCGCCGGAAGATGTTCCGGCCATTGTTTCGGAGACTGCCGCATGACGCCCGAAGAAATCAAAGCCATCATCGCCGCCGAAGTTGCCGCTGCTGTCGCCGGCCTCACGTTGCCGACCGTCGACCTTTCCGGCTACGCCAAGACGAGCGACATTCCGGCGCTTCCCGATCTGTCGGGCTACGCCAGCGCCGAAGATGTCAAGTCCCTCGCCGCCGATGTCGCCACGCTGGTCGACAAGCCGGCCGAACCGGTCTCGCTGCATTTCGTCTGGCTCGACAAGGTGCTCGCCAAGTGGTTCGCCGCCGATCGTCCGACGCCGGCCGAAGTCGACGCCGCCAATGCCGGCTGATACGCCACCACTAGATTTGACCACACTCGGGGCGGAAACACCATTGCCGCCCCGAGATCACGCCATCTATGCGGGCGCCATCAAATCCGCGTCGGATGGATTTCCCGATCTGAATATGTCCAGGCAACAAATGGCCGCAAAGATTTTCACACTTGAGGCGCAAGTGTCGCGGCTGTTCAAGCAGTTGGGGATTGATCCGAATGGCTACGAGTGAAGCGGAAACGCTGGTCGAAACCGCAGGCGCAATTATGCAAGCGGAAATTGATGACGCACGCGAGCATGTCGCCAACGTTATCGAACACGCGTCGGAACAAATCGACGCTGCGAATGAACGCGCGGAAGAAATCGCCCGCGCAGCGATGGAAACTGAAATCGGGCGCCGCGTTGGCGCCCTCGAAACAAGGGGCTACGAATGGCAAGAGGCACTCGACGGGTTGCGCCGGGATTTGACATCCCTGATGGAGCAACTGTCCAACCTGCAATCGGCGGTGGCGGCGACGGCTACGCTGGTGGTGGCGACGGAATTGGCGGAACCGGCCCCGTCCTCATCGATCCCGCAACCCTCCTCGAACCCGGCGACGGTGGAAGCGGCAATGGATCAGGTGACGGAAGTGATACCGGACGCGCTAAGCGAAAATACACCCGCCGCGCCTCTGGAACCCGTGCCACCGGCCCGAAAGCATCGCTGGATGTAAACGGGCTGGAACTGGTCCTGCTTTCGATCCATTCGATGGGAGCGGCCATTCTCAAGACGCCCGAACTGGAACTATCGCAGCCGGAAGCGCATTCCATCGCTTCGGCGTCGGCGCAAGTTTTGCGCCACTATCCGGCTGTTGTTTTGCCAGCACAGACTGTCGATTGGATTGCGTTGCTTTCCGTGATCGGCATGGCATACGGGCCCCGTCTGGTGGCTATCCGCCAAAACCGGCTCAATCGTCAGGCGCCGCAACAGCCGATTGATCTTGGCAACTTCAATGATCTGCGCGCGACGGCACAGAAAGCACCGGCAGCAACGTCGACCGTCTCGCCAATTCGCCCGCAGACGCCCGCGCCTGCCCCGGTACCTACCGGAATGCAATCGGTCGACATTCCGGGTATGCCTGGCGTCCGTATTCTGAGGCCGGCGCAATGACACACCTTGCCGTTTTCCGTCCCTTCTTTTGGGCAATGCTTGAAGTCGGGACGCGCGAGACACCGGGGCCGAAAGCTACGCCTCGCGTCCTCGAGTATCGGCGCCTCGCCAAGCTCGACCATCTGAAAGGCGATGACGGCGACGTTGCGTGGTGTGCGATCTTTGAAAACGCCTCATATGAGGCGAACGGCATTCCGGGAACGCGTTCCGGAATGGCTCGCTCTTTTGAACGCTCTGACAATTTCTACAATCTGGGGCAACCCCTGATGGGTTGCACCGTGACGTTCTGGCGTGGCTCTGAAACCGGTGGACTTGGGCATGTCGGCAAATACGCTGGCGAGACCGAAACCCACATTCGGGTTTTGGGCGCCAACCAGGGGGACGCGGTTTCCTATGCCATGTTCCCCAAGGCCGGAAACAAGATGGGCGTAACCGGCTACTGGTGGCCGTATGGCGCCCCGCTTGTGGGGAAACTCGGCGCGTTTCCCATCAAGAATTGGGGCGATGTTGCCCCGGTGTCTATGACCTAGAAAGGGGCTACATATGAAACTCTCGACTTCCACCATGCTCAACTATCTTCTCGCCATCATCGGCGGCGTTGTCGCCGGGCGCTGGGGGATCACCCCCGACAACTGGAAAGAGCTTTCCGACGCGATCGTCACGCTGGTGCCGTCTGTGCTCGCAGTGATCGGCGCCGTTCGCGGCATCATAGCCGCCGACGCTCCCAAGGTGTCGTCCGGTGGTGAGGCTGTTCGGCTGTCGCCGGCCACCGCCGCGACGATCCTCGAAGCGGCGAAAACCCGCCCCAAGACGTTGTACGACGCAATTCGCAGTCTCGAATTGGGACGCTGATTTTATCGGGCCTTAAGTAATTCTGGTCAAAAAGCGTGCCAGTTTTTGGAACACAACGTGAAACTGGCAAACTTTATTTTTATGACCCGACATAGCTTGAGGCCCGAAAACCTGCCTACGGGCTTCCTATTCGATTTTAGAGGCATAGGCAATTATTGCCTGTCTTTTCGGAGTGCGAAAATTGGCAGAGCCACAAAACAATAAAGATTGGTTTAACTGGTCAGCGGCAGGGCCCATTATCCAAGTGGTAGTAATTGTTGCCGGAATGCTAATTGGTTTTGGCAACGTCATTACCAATCAAGACAGTCTCGCCAAGGCCCAAAACGAAACAAACGCCCGCGTCGACAAGCTATATGAGTTGCTTGTTTATCCGTCGGTCGCAAATCGGAACTGACTTAGCATGGCCGAATTCCGCTTTCCCGCTACCTCGCAACGGATTGCCATCATCGGCAGAACCGGAAGCGGGAAAACGCGCTTCGGTTGGTGGCAACTGTCAATGGCCCCTTTTGACAGTATTCCTTACGTCCTGATAGACTACAAGAGAGAGGGACTTTTTCAGTCGGTCGACCGTATCCGCGAGATTGGCCTAAATGAAGTCCCAAAACATCCGGGTCTTTACGTCATCCGCCCGATGGTTGGTGATGAAGAACCCGTTGAAAAATGGCTATGGAAAGTCTGGGAACGTGAAAGAACGGGGGTATACATCGATGAAGGATATATGCTCCCGCAGAACCCGCGCGGGGCGTTTACTGCGTTGCTTACACAGGGACGTAGCAAGAATATCCCGGTGTTCTGTCTCTCTCAGCGTCCCTCGTGGCTTTCACGCTTTGTCTTTTCGGAAGCGGATTTTTTCTCTGTTTTCCAACTCTCCGACGCCGATGACCAGAAAACGGCGCAGAGATTTATCAAGAGGGACAGATTAGACCTGCAAGAAGAATTGCCGGACTATCATTCCTATTGGTACGACGTTGCCCGACGCGAGGCTTTCCGACTTGCGCCGGTTCCAGATGAAGAACTGATAAGCGAGCGTATTCGGAAACGCTTGGCGCCACGTAAGAAGGAGATTTGAGCGATGGCAGAACGCGTGACACTTCAGTGGAACGTGACCAACTGGATTACGGTCGTGCTCATGGCCGCAATCGGAACCGCCATTCTCGGCTGCGTTGTCGCCGGGACTGGTGTCTATGTCGACCGTCGCGAAACCGGTTCCAGGTAGCGCCATGTTCGACAACATCAAGAAGGCCCTGCCCATCAATTGGGAGTTGGCCGCGAACCCCCTCAACTGGATTATCATCCTGTTGATGATCGCAATTGCCGGTGCGGCGATTGCCTTCATTCTTCCGCCCGCACCATCAACCGCTGAATAGGAGGACGCACATGGCTAATGCAAATGCCGCCGCGCCGCAGCAGTACACGCAGGAAATGAACAACTACGCGAGGAACCTCGTTCTCGCCAAGGCCATCGACATGTGGCAGATCATCGACGCACGAACGCTCGTGGGGACCATCCCGGGGCAGGTCGTCAACATCCCGGTTCGCAACGTCGGTCTCATCAAGCGTTTCGTCGTGGAAATCTCGGGTACGTTCACCCGCGCCGCCGCCGAGACGTACACGAAAACGGCTTTCGGGCCGGCGAACATCCTTTCGCAGATCGTGTTCACCGACCTGTCCAACCAGACCCGCATCAATACGACCGGCTGGCATCTTCACTTCCTCGCGACGGCACGTCGTCAGGCGGCTTTCGGCGCCGCCTATACCAATGACAGCCCGGTCGCCATCGGCAGCAACTACCCGGTTATCACCCTCACGTCGCCGGTGGCCGGCACGCCGGGCACGTTCCGCATGTTCTACGAAATCCCCATCAGCTACGGCGATTTCGATTTGCGCGGCGCCGTGTATGCCGCCGTCGTGTCCTCGACCATGAACCTGCAATTGACGGTGAACCCCAATTTCGCCGTGGCCTCGACTGCCGACCCGACGCTCGCCGTCTACATCAGTGACGGCGCCATCGGCGGCACGCTGTCGAATTTCCAGATCAAGACCTATCAGAACTATCTGGATCAGGTGCCGATGACCAACAACGGCCCGGTACTGCCCCTCCTCGATCTGTCGACGGCGTATCTGCTCAACAACACCGTGGTGTCTGGCCTCGTCGCCAATCAGGACAACGCGATCCCCTACGCCAACTTCCGCGACTTCCTGTCGACGTTCGCGATCTATGACAACTTCGGCACGGCGTCGACGGTCGGGACTGACATCAATACCTGGTCCATCCAGTCTGCCAACTACACCAACATCATCCAGTTGGACCCGTTCATGTCCTCGCTTCTCACTCGCGAGATCATCAACGACGATTTCCCGGCTGCGACCGGCCGGTCGGTCTACTATTTCGACCATCGCCGGAAGCCGATTTCGACGCTCCAGTACGGCAATATGCAGCTTGTCGCCAATCTGGCACAGGTGCAGGCGTCGACCTCGAATATCCTCGTGGGTTACGAGGCCCTTGCGATCATCAACCAGGTTACGCAGGCCGGCTCGCTGTACAACACCTAACCGCAAGGTTCGGTGTCTGGCCCGGTGGCAAGAGGCGCGAGCCACCGGGCCTTTCGACATTGCGCCGTATGGAGCTAGCAAGTGCAATCGTTCGGTTCCCGGTTTGCCGACTTTTTCGCCACACCATTCAAGGGCGCCGACATGGACGCCATTGATTGGTTCCTGTTCCTCGGGTTCATTTTGATCGTGTGGATCATGTGGGCCTATATCCTCAACCACATTCGCGAGGCTTCGACATGATTGTCCGCATCCTGACTGTCGTGCTGTTGATTGCCATCGGCATTTTCATCGGCGCCAAAAACCCCGGCCTGCTTTCCAAGGTCGGCATGTAGCTAGGAGGTTTCCCGCGTGTCGCAATCAAACATCATTTTCGCGTACCTGCTAATCGCGTATGTGATTTTTATCACCATGCGCGGGAAACTTCCAACCTATCTCGGGTTCCTGCTAGGGGGTAACAGCTAATGCCTTTCGCCCTAGTGTTTGTCGGTCTCATCATGATCGTGGTGGGCGTCCGAAATACCCAAGCAGAATTTGGCGCGCAAGTCGCAGCCGATTTCACTGGCGAGGGTAATTTCATCTGGTGGCTGGCGAGCCTCGGTGCGGTTGGCGCCCTTGGCTATGTGCCGGCGCTAAAGAAATTCAGCATCGCGTTCATGACGCTGATTATCATTGCGATGCTCATTGCGCAGCAACGCAGTGGCGGAACCGGTGGGTTCTTTGAGAAGTTTTCGGAGGCCCTGAAATTGGGGCCAGTCGCGCCCAAGTCTGGCGGCGATGGCTCTAGCGCTTCGGGTGGCACTTCCGACAATGGGGCATTGACCGCAGGCGCAAACGCGCTTGGGTCAGGCATCTATATGGAAACTGGTGACAGCGCTAGAAAGAACGCTGAAACTACCGCTGACATCGTCAAGATGTTTTTCTTTTGAAAGGAAAGTGAACATGAATAGCAGTGCTGTTGAAAGCATCGTTACGATCCTCACGGCTATCGTGGGCGTGGCGATCTTGGCGCTTCTCGTTTCCCGCCGCTCGAATACGGCGGGTGTGATCCAGGCCGCAGCGTCGGGCTTCTCTAATGCTCTCGGGACGGCGGTTTCGCCCGTTACCGGGGCATCCATCAACTTCAACGTGGGCTATCCGGCAACCGGGTTCGGCTCGTTCTAAGGAGGCCGATATGAGCCTGCTTGATATGTTCCGGCGAAAGCGCAACCCGTCGGCAGTGGTCGGAATTACCTCTGCCGATCTGGGGTTGTTCCATATCGCCTACGAGCGAAAGGCCATGCCGTCGCCCGGCATTCCCGCCTACGCCTATGAAACTCTGGGGTTGGCGGTTTTCACTCCCATCGGCGCCGGCATTGCAACTCGCGAGCCGCTGCGGTTTGCCACCCCGACAACCCTCTACAATAAGGCGGTTCCGCTTGCCGGCGTTCCGACCGTCTCGGGTTCGCTGGTCAAGGGGCCGCTGTTCAATCCGGATAGCGGTGGTTTCGCCGTTAGCCCGGCTGGGATGCTCAACGATCCGTTCCCGTTTGCGCTGACAAGTGCGGCTGGGGGTGCATTGTGAGTGTCCTCGATTTCGCCAAGAAACACCCGGTAATGGTCGGTGGCGGCGTTCTGGTCGCCATCATCGCCGTTGTCCTCGTCATGTCGAGCGGTGGCGGCGATGGTACTGCGTCGGTCGTCTCCCAACAGGGCGATGCATCGGCCGGCGCCGCATTGCAGGCTGCGCAGTTGCAGGCGCAAGCGCAGGCATATGCAACCGACGCGGCTTTGGCCGCAAAGGAAAGCGACAACTACACTGCGGTAGCCATCGCAGAAATTCAGGCTGCTATCTCGGGCAAGTCTATCGAGGCCCAATATCAGCTTGGGGCCATGCAAATCCAGTCAGATCAGGCGACTACATTGCAGGGCCAGACGCTTTCGGCTCAAGTCTCGAATGCGCAGATCGCGGCGCAGACGCAGCAGACCGAAATGATGTATAACACCATCAACAACCAGACAAACGCTCTGGTGAAACAAGCCCAGATCAACAAGAAACAGCCGGGCTTGTTCTCGTGGCTGTTCGGCTAGGGGTGACGCAATGAAAGCTCGTGCAATCGCTTTGGGCATTGCGGTGGCCGCTCTGGTCGCCGCCGTCGCGTGGCGCAATCCCAATGTCAAGGCCCTGTTGGGTGGCGCTGCAAATCTGGTTGGCGTCTCTCTGACGCCGGCCAACTCGAATGTTGAAACGGGGCCCTCATACCTCATCAGCAATCAACCGTGGATGTTCTCCGACCCTGCGTCGGCAGTGTCGCCATCCGTCGCGCAACAGACGGCAGGAAGCCAGCCGGGCATTATTCGGCAGTTCTCCATGCTGTTCAAAACCGGGAGCTAACACATGGCCTCGAATGGTAAGAACTACGGAACCGTTGAAAGCCTGCGGGTGTTTCAGCAGACGCCCGCGCCGCAGTACGTTTCGGCAAGCGACGTGAATTTCGGGCCGGCCGGCATCGTCATGCCGACGCCGCTCATGCCGTCCTCTATGCGGTTCGCAACGCCGCAGGCCAACAAGATGCTCAACCTGCCCGGCGTCATGAGCATCTATGAGAACCGGCGCAACGGCCAGACGTTCTAAGCGAGGTTCGCGGTGGCTGACTTCTTCACGTTCCTGGGTGGCCTGTTCTCAAATCAGAACGCCGTGCCATCCGTCGGATCGCCAATCGGCGCCGGTTCTCAGGACCGGTTGCCGGCCGGTCAAGACTTGTTCATCGCCGGGGCGCCAAACGCTGGCGTCTCGGCGTCCGAATGGTTCGGAGGATCGTCGGGCGGAATGGGCGGGACAATGCCGGGTGGTCCTAGCGCTAGCTCGTCAAATGACATCGGCGCCGCAGTCAACAAGTTTCTTTTTGGCGGCGAAACGGCACCGTCAAACCCCCTCGAATGGATTACCGGAACCGGAAGCGAGGGGCCAACCGGTGCGGGTGTTTCTGGTGCTGTTGGGGAGAATGCCTCAGAATGGTTCGCGCGCGGCGCTATCGTCATTCTCGGCTTTATCTTTGTGGCAGTTGGGCTTGCCTTGTTCGGCAAGCCCGTGGTCGAGACAGTCAAAAACGCCGTTTGATCTTGGCGGCGTCGCGAGCATTGATCGCGGCGCGGCTTGCGAACCTTGGCGTTGACGTGGCGAGGTTCCATGCCGGTGATCTTGGCTTGCCGGCCAAAGTCAACCGTCATACCCTCGTTAGGATCGTAGCCGGGATGTTCATCATCGCGGCGACGGTGGTATTCTTCGAGGGCCCCGCAGATCAGGCCGGCGTATTCTTCCGTCATCGCGTCGGCAATCGTCTTGCCTATGCGGGTGTCTCGAATGCTGGTGCCGTCGTTGCCGATGACAAAGCGAGTGTCGATCATAGCGTCCTCGCGAATTCATCGTAGGTCATGCGATAGGCGCCACGCAAACCGTATGCCTCATTCGGAAGCGACAGAGCATAGATAGCCATCGCGGCCGATAGTGCCAGAGCGATCAGAAAAACGATCCTCAATTTCAGTCCCCTTGATTTTGCGCACCATTGCGCAACGATCAGATTATACCACACAAGTTAAATTAGTGTGTCACGAAATGCCCGAAAATCGGGTCGAGTTTCGTGAGGGGTGT
>Ga0181352_1000572_pt1 | contig 15440 bp, 13 predicted proteins | sample Fa13VDMLBSN_FD_130103 | JGI IMG/M metagenome (GOLD analysis project Ga0181352, IMG submission 130103) | Freshwater viral communities from Lake Michigan, USA - Fa13.VD.MLB.S.N | ecosystem: Environmental > Aquatic > Freshwater > Lake | place: USA: Michigan | collected 2013-09-23 | reverse complement strand
GGGTCGGCTTTTGTACGCTTTGTGAATTTTGTAAAGTCTGTCAGAGAAGCCATTGGCAATATGCTAAGTGGTCAGGGCTTCACAACTGTTGAAGAAGCGTTTGCTGGTGTGTCGGCAGGTGTTGCACAGCGTGGTCTTAATACTGGTCAGAAGACTTCGGGGCCGGAGTATTCCCGTGCCTATCCGGATGAAGTGGTTGATTGGGATATTTCTGATGATCTTTTAGCCGAACTTGGAGGGTATACTCCGGCGGAAAAAGAGAAAAAAGAAAGGGTTTATCGCGATAAGCCTGTCAATCGTACTAGGGACGAGGAATATGATGCGTGGTCAAGAGGGGCCGCAATTACGGATGTTAATACTAACAAGCCGCTTGTGTTCTACCACGGAACGTCAAAGGATTTAATCTTCAAGTCGTTCAAAGTTGGGCGTCATGGTGCTTGGTTTACTACTGATCCAGCAGAGGCATCTAGGTATTCTGAACAGAATGATAGCCAAAATTGGAAACTAGACCCCAATGGTAAATACGCGGGATCTATGATGAGAACGAATACAGCAAGTCGTGTCATACCTGTATTCTTAAGGGTAGAAAATCCCTATAGAGGTAACTTGCCGCCAGAAGCGAAGAAGGATAACTACAAGGAAGCGCAATCTAGATTTTTTGATACTCTACGTAGTCAGGGGTATGACGCTTGGATTCCACCAAACCGGAAAACGGGTATAGCAACCAATGACAGCCTTGTTGTTATATTGAAAGACCCAACTGCCATTAAAAGTGTTTTCAATGAGTTCAAGCCGGGAACGGCAAGGTCAACAGAATTCTCCCGTGCTAAAAACTTCTCACGAATAGGGATGCCCCATAAGGATATCTTAAAACGTGATCCTGTTTTGGAAGAGAACGTAGCTAAGTTAAAGGATGGGGAGATTACGCCGGATCAATGGGATGCGTTGGTTCGTAAGAGAAAACCTGTCGAGTTGTATGACATAAAAAATATCCCTGTTCCAGCAACCTCTGAACAAGCGATAAACGCCTTATATGAGAATAAACAGGACAAGTATGGTTTAGCAGACCAGTACTACAAAGAAGGCGATCCCGTTAAACTGCGATTGGATATCCCTGCTTATGCCAGAGAGGATGGTAAAAATGCTTGGGTTAACGCTATCCATGATGGAAGTTCGGGTACTCAAACCAAAAAACCAACTGTCTATGAAAGCGTAAGCGCGGCAACTGATGTCACATTTAGCGTAACAGAAAGTGCGGCCCTTGCCACAGCTAAGGGTGCAGGTAAAGCACCATACGCAACCATGAGGGGTGGTTTCAAACCAATTACTTCAAAGGAAGCATACGCCAAGGCGAAACAGGTTCATACCAATCCAGCATGGGTGCAGGTGGGGATGGACCCGACACGGCATTCGTTCTTCTATACCCGTGGTGATATGAAGCCTGTTGTTGCAGCAGAGGAAGTTTTACAGATTGGGCCGTTGGTGTATGCCAAAAATCCAACATACGCTGGAAGATCGGACTTTGAATTCTCCCGTGTAAAGGTTCCACCAAAAGTTGCAAACGCTCCGAATGCAGCGGGGGCGCAGGTGAACTCTACCAGATGGAGCAATATCACCGATACGGTGAAGGAATTCTTCGATCCGTGGGCTTTCATCGACAACGCGCCACTGCTTCGTTCGTTCCGCAACAGGCTTCTTGGCACGACCGGAACTGCAAACGAACTTGGACAGAAGATTGCTGCCGACATTGCAAAAGGGTCAAAGGCTGACAGCGGTCACAACGGGAATGTCTACAAGTTCCTGACAACACGCGGCGCATCTCCGTCGATGATTGTCGATCCGGAAGTCCGCAAGGCTGCTGTCCGTGCGAAGGAAGAAATTAATAAGCAGGGTAAGCGGCTTGTTGATGCCGGATTCATGACACAGGAATCGCTTGATAAAAACTATGACCAGTACGTCCCGCGTCTTTATTTGTATTATGAGGCGACCGAACGGGGAATGAAGACCCCTAACATGGGACTGAGCAAGCAGGAGTATCTGAAACTCCGTGATGATCAGCTTTCTGTCGAGGAGCGCGAGCTGCTGGGTGAAATCAAGAACCCTGCGTTCTTGGCGTATGTTGCAATCGCCCGTCCTGCCAGAGACATGGCTCTGGCCCAATACTTTGCCGAGATTGGCACCACATCGGGCGTCAAGTGGGTACTCGACGACAGTGTGATCAACTGGAGGGGGAAGATGGTATCCCCGTTCTGGATGGCAAGCGAGATCAAGTTGATGAAGACGGTCACTCTTCCTCTGGCAGAGCAGACAGATCCCGCCCGCGCTGCAATCGTCCGCAAGGAGATTGCAAGTATGCAGAAGTTGCTGGATAAAATTCCGGGATATGGACCAGAGTCAAAGATACCGGACGGGTATCAGCGTTTGCCAGATACGCCACGATACGGTGTGTTGCGCGGTGCTGTTGTTCAAGAGGGTATCTACGACGATCTTGTTGGTACTTTTGCAATGGTTCCGAACACGAACCAGTCGATGATTGGTAAAATTCTTGGTGACGAACAAAGTCTGTTGGTCAATGCAAACAAGGTTTGGAAACTTGGAAAAGTAACTTTTAACGTCCCATCTCAGGCTCGTAACGTCATCTCGAACATTGTAGCGTTGAACGTATTTGGTGGAATTCCATTGCACAAGTTGCCAAGCGCATTGTCAGCGGCAGCAAAATCATGGTCGAGCAAAGATCAGTATTGGAAGGACGCACAGGAGTACGGCATCCAAGGTGGAACGATGGCGGCTGCCGAACTTAAAATAATGTTCAACACTATGAAGCAGTATCAGGCTCGCGGTGACAAGAACAACTTCTTCGGAGCGATGGCTACGGGCCGTATTGCAGCAAAGTACCTTCTGTCAAAGCCGGGCGAGTTCTACCAAAACATGGAAGTTCTGTTCAAGATGGCCCTCTTTATTGAGAGCCGGAAGAACGGCAAGACGGTATCCGAGTCTGTGGACGCTGCACATGACTCGCTGTTTGATTACACGATGGTGAACCCGAATATCAGATGGCTTCGGAACGCTCCCCTCGGCCTTCCGTTCATCACATACTACTACAAGGTTCTGCCAAAGCTGATCCAGACAGCAAGAGAGCATCCACTTCGGTTTGCTCCATACATCATGCTGTCCTATGCCCTCCCACAGATCGCAATGGCACAGTTGGATTGGGACGATGAGGATTACGAAGCTGCTCGTAAAACTGCGGCAGACTATATGCGTGATAAAGGGTCGATGTATATTCTTCCTTGGAAGGACTCCAACGGCAAAATCCAGATGGTCGATCTTGGGTACTTCTTCCCTTGGGCGGCATTCACCGATCCTGTCGTGACAGCCGCGTGGTATGGAGAGCCTGTAAAGGGTTTGAAGCAGCTTGGCGGACAGTTTGTTCCCGGTGGACCACTCATCACAGCGATTGCTGTCATGGCGACAGGACGTGACCCGTTCACTGACAAGCAGGTTGTAAACCCGTTGGATACTGGAATGAATCAGTTCTTTTCTGGTCTTTCGTATGCTTGGAACCAAGCCCTTCCTCCGATGTTAAGTTTTGACCTGAACAACATGGACAACAGCGGTGGTGCGATTCCGCGTATCTACAACAGCCTGTTCTCGGACGGGACGGGGACAGATAAACGTGGAATGGCGAAGCCTGACACCCTTGCTACTGCCGGAAGACTGTTCGGGTTCAACCTTACCCCGCTGGATGTCGTCAAGCAGAGGGCGCAGAATATAAACTACATGTTAAATACAATTCACAAGCGCGAGGCGTATCGCGCCCAGATAGCAAAAGACCAGAGTATGACTCCTGAAAAGCGTCGTGCCGAGATCCAAGACTTGAATAAGAGCATTCGGGAAGACTACTTAAAAATCCAGAAGTATGCGACGGAAACTGCCCGTGCAACGAAACTTGAGGACTGATGATGAGTGACTATGACAAAGGAATAGGTAGTCTACCATCGGATATAACGGAGGACGAGCGTAGTCCGTTCTACCGCCGTGAAAGCATGGTAAACCAAGATCCTATGGAGCAAATTCAAAATGATCTTGGAATTGCTGGCCTTAATCCAAATGCAGTTCCTGTAGGAGGGCCAAGACCGTCGGTATCTGGCGGCACTTCAATTTACTCAAGTGTTGTAAAAAGTTCCCCCGAAATCCCTACTGCTTTGTTTAGAACATCAAGTGGTTCCACATATGCACAATATAAAAATCAAACATCCACGCGGGATAAAAAGGAACGTAAAGAACATCCGGGCGAGTTTGGCATACAGCCAAGATCGGGGAAGACCGTATTTATGGACAAAGATGCAGCGAATCAAATATTAGGGGTACATGAAAACCCAGAAATACCAACTAGGTTTACCCCTATCGGAGAAGGAAAAGCTGCTCTTGTTTATACTGGTGCGCCGGGTGCATTTGGCTCGTATAAACCGGGGGATGTACTTCGCGGGTCAGAAGTGGACTTTTCACTAACACCCAAAAAAGGTCTTCATCCTATTGAAATATGGAACCCGGAAAGCCCTAGAGGGGTTCATTTTGGTAACGAAATAACGCACGTCGCGTTTCCGGAGTAAGAAAAAATGACTGACGATTTCAAAGGTGCTGCCCTACCAATGACGGACGAAGATGTCTCCACAGTTGCCGAGGAGATCGGCGTGGAGGTCGCTGCCCTGAAAGCAGTTCTGGCAGTGGAGTCGGCAGGATCGGGCTTTGACAAATCTGGCAGACCAAAAGCACTGTTTGAACGCCACCACTTCTTCAAGCATCTCAAGACAAAACCTGTCGAGTTGGATCAGGCTGTTGCTATGGGACTTGCATACCCGAAGTGGGGAGAGAAGCCGTATCCAAAAGGATCGGACGCGGTATATGCAGAGATTGCAGCCGCATATGACATCGACGCGGATGCAGCACTTCTGTCAACATCGTGGGGTCTCGGTCAGGTGATGGGATCGAACTACAAGATGGTGGGATGCGAGAGCGTTGCCGAGATGCTGGCTCAGGCCATGCAGTCCGAGGGGCAACAGCTTCGCCACATGGCAAACTTCTGCAAGTCGGCAGGTCTTTTGAATGCACTAAAGAGCAAAGACTGGGCCGCATTTGCAAAAGGGTACAACGGACCTCAGTACGCAAAAAACCAGTATGATATGAAACTGGCTAATGCGTACCAGAAGGCTCTCGGTTAAATCAACCAGTCCTTATATTCTTCTTTCAAGATCAGCGTTGCGACATCAATCTTGTCTCGCAACGCCTTGAGGATTTTCTCGTCCACCGTTCCCTCGGCAACAATGTCGATGTAGGTGACAGTATTCTTCTGTCCGATACGGTGGGCTCGGTCCTCGCTCTGAAGACGAACCTCCAGATCAAAGACATTGTTCAGGTAGATCACGGTGCGGGCTTCTGTCAGCGTCAGGCCATACCCACCAGTACGCGGCTGTCCAACAAAGAAGCGTAATTTGCTGTCTGGCTGTTGGAACTTATCGACGATGTTCTGTCTCTCGTCAGCTTCGGTCGCGCCGTAGTACGCAGCAGCGGAGTCAGGACCGTACTCTTCCTTGAGTGCTTTGGTGATCGCCAAGATGTCGTCCGTAAACACCGCCCAGATAATCGCCTTCCCGTCGATCTCCTCGACAGTCTCCATCAGTTCTTTGATCTTGTTTGACTCGAAGCGTTTGATCTCGCCGTCGTCATTCTTGATAAAGCCCGAACAAATCTGTTGCAACCGCAGAAGCTGTGTCAGCACGTTCTGGGCTGTCACCATCCCTTTGTTTTGCAAAAGCGCAATCGACATGTCCTTCATCTGCCGATAGAGGACGGCCTGTTCCGGACAGAGTTCGACGGTACGCTTGATGTACACCTTCTCCGGAAGGTCGAGACAATCCTTCTTCAGAACGCGATAGCTAAAATTATCCAGTCGGGTGGATAACTCCTCCAAGTTTTGATACCCGACGATCTGATTGAAGCTGTGCGCTCCCATTGTTCGACGCACCATCTTTGCGTATCGCGCTTGGAATGCAAAGAACGAGTTAAACCCGATCAGCCTTGGATCAAGGAAGGCACACTGTGAGTACAGGTCCATCGGAGATTTCGTCACAGGAGAGCCTGTCAGAATGCGGCGGTACTCTGCCAGATCGCCAACCTTCACGATGTTCTTGGTGCGCTTGGCGGTTCTGTTCTTGATCGTTGTGCTTTCGTCCACCGCCATCAGACACTTGTTCGCCTTCATAAACTTTGTGGCGAACTCAGTTCCCTTCAAGGTCGAGAACGCTTCGACATTCATTACAAGGAGTTTGAACCGCCCGTCCTTCTTTAGAAGAACGCTCAGTGCCGCCAACTGCGCTTTGGTTTCCTTCGGACTCCACGCAACTATGTCTGTGGTATCCACGTAGCGGTCAGGCATATGGGTGGGGAGTTCACTGCGCTCCCAGTTCTTATAAACACCTTTCGGAGCGACGATCAGCGCACCGTTAATGTCACCCGCATCCCGAAGCATACACATTGTATCTATGAGTATCTTGGACTTACCCGTCCCCATCTCGCAGAACAGCGCGAAATTATCCTTGTTTTTGCTCATATCCAGAGCAATCATCTGATGTTTGTATGGGGTGAATTTGAATTCGTAATTGTTCATTGGCTCTTTCTCCTCTGCCCTTTGACCTCCGACCTTTAACATTGACTGTCAATTATATCAATCACCCTATTGACAAGTTCACAAGTGATTCGTATTGTCGAAAGGTAGAAAGCGAACTTAGAAAGGGTATGATGACAGTCTTCATTACACAAGAATTACGCGGCAAGGATTTGACCGACGCCATTGCATTTGGCTCCTTGGAGATCATTCTTGCAGCCGAAGAGCAGATTACCGACTCCGATAAAAAAACAGAACTGGTGGATAAGATAGAGAGCGTTCTTGCTAAGTTTGGCGATGACGACTACCTACTGTTGTCCGGAGATCCTGCTGCTATCGGTCTTTCCTTCGCCATTGCCTTGTTAAACAATCAGGGCAAGATTAGGATACTGAAGTGGGACAGACTTCGGGAAACATATTATCCGGTTTCACTAGAAATAGAACTTGGAGCATACGATGAAGGATTTTGAAGATGCGGCCCTCGCTCTACAGTCTGTAGACGACAGGGGTCTTTCACAAGTATCTTTATTGGTACGTCAGCAACTCCTGTTGGAGAGGCGCGTTGCTGATTTGGAAGAGGAACTGGCAGCAGAAAAGAAGCGTCTGACTGCCATCTCCGATGACCTACTCCCTGCGGCTCTTGCGGAGAATGGGTTGACTAAACTCCGCATGGCTGATGGCAGCGAAGTATCGGTATCGACGTTCTACGGGGCATCTATCCCGAAGGAACGCACAACTGAGGCGTTTGAGTGGTTGCACTCAAACGGATTTGAAGACCTGATTAAAAATCAGGTATCGGCCTCGTTCAGTCGTGGGCAGGACAGTCTTGCAGACAGTCTTGTCGAGCGTTTGGAGAAGGAAGGTTATGTTGCAAGCCGCAAGGTTTGGATTGAACCTATGACGCTGAAGGCGTTTGTTAAGGAACAGATTGAGGCCGGAAGTTCTATCCCAACCGATCTGTTCGGTATTTTTGTTGGTGAAAAGGCTAAGATAAGGAGAAAGTGAACTATGGCTAAAGGTACAGATGTTGCCGTGAAAAAATCGGCATCAAGCGTGGTGATGATAGATGACTTCTTTGCATCATACGCTGACGCGGGTCTTGAGGATGTTACGACACAAGACTTATCTATCCCCTACCTTCGCATTCTGGCACAGTTGTCGCCACAAGTGAACAAGCGGGATGGTGCTTATGTAGATGGTGCCGAAGCAGGTATGATCTACAACACGGTGGAGAACGCCGTGTACAATGGCGACGAGGGTGTCACGGTCGTTCCATGTTACTTCCGTCGTGTACTCGTCGAGTGGAAGCCCCGTGAAAAGGGTGGCGGATTTGTTGCCACCTATAATATCGAAGACCCAATTCGCGGTACGACATATCGGGATGACCGTGGACAGGAAGTCCTGCCAAACGGTAATCTTCTGACAGATACTGCGGAGTTCTACGTCCTTCTCCTCGGTCCGGATGGTCCAAGTCGTTGCATGATTACGATGACTTCGACGCAGTTGAAGAAGGCTCGCAGATGGGTTTCTCAGATGAAGTCCATGACAGCACGGCGGGAGGATGGCAGCATCTACATACTTCCTGCTATGTCTCACGTTTGGGCTATGCGGTCCATTCAAGAGAAGAATGACAAGGGCGCGTGGTTCGGGTGGGACATCTCGAAGCAGTATATTCTTGATCCGGAGAATAAGCCGGAAGATCGGGAATTGTTCTTGATGGGACTTGAGTTTGCCAAGTCTGTCGGTGCGGGTGATGTCAAGGTAAAGCCTGTTGCCGATACTCCTGCGAAAGCAACGAGTGGGTCGTCACGTCACGACGATGACATTCCTTTCTAATCTACCCTATCGGCGGTCGTCTCTTGATTGAGGCGACCGTTTCCTTTCCTGTAAGAGGCGTAGAAATGAACTCTGCAAACTCCGACAAGTTTTTTGAATTATTTTTGAGTAACGACCGCGCTCACGGCGTGTTCAATGTCACGACTGACAGAGAACGCGACGGCAAGAAGCAGGGGTTTGCCCGTGTTATCCAAGAGAAGACAACCTTAGACCATTGGTCGAAGCACCTCGCAGGTGAGGTTGGTCTTGGCATCATCCCGATCAAGGACAACAACTGCTGTCACTGGGGTGCCATTGATATCGACACGTACAACATCAATCACAAAGACCTGTCACTGAAACTCAAGAAGCACGGGTTCGATGCAGTCGTCTGTCGCAGCAAGTCGGGTGGAGCGCACGTCTATTTCTTCTTCACGGAAGAGATCACGGCGTTGCATCTGCACACGAAGCTGACAGAGATATCCTCCTTCCTCGGTCATGCCGGATCAGAAGTGTTCCCGAAGCAGACGAAGCTGTTGGTCGAGCGCGGTGACACGGGTAACTTTATCAACATGCCGTACTTCAGCGGCGCGAACACAACACGCTACGCCTTCGACCAGTCTGGCGAGAGCATGGATGAGGCTGAGTTCCTCGCCTTGGCGTTCAGTCTCCGCGTTTCCCCGAACGACTTCATGCTCTGGAAGGCGGAAGGCGACAAGGTAGAGGAGTTGCTCCCACATGGACCGCCATGCCTACAGCATCTGTGTTCGCAGGGGTTTGGTGAAGGCGGCAGGAACAACGCCCTGTTTAGTCTCGGTGTCTATGCCAGACAAGCGCATAAAGAGAAGTGGGAGGAAATGCTTCAAACGTACAATATAAAGTACATGAGGCCGCCCCTTGGTGAGAAAGAGGTTTCTGTAATCATCAAGCAGTTGCAGAAGAAAGAGTATTTCTACAAGTGCGACGACCAACCGATTGTCAGCTTTTGCAACAAGGAACTCTGTCTGACACGGAAGTTTGGTATCGGGCCGGGCGGAAAGTCAAACGATCTGTCAGGTCTGACAAAGATTAACGGTGATCCTCCAATCTGGCTCTTGAACGTAGACGGGCATCGGGTCGAACTCAGCACGGACGCGCTTGTATCGCAGACGTTGTTTCAGAAAGAATGCGTAGCGCAGATTAACAAGTTTCCTGTAGCAATGGGCGCACCAGCATGGCAGCGCAGAATGCAGATGCTTCTGGATGCTGTCACGGTTGAAGAAGTAGCACCAGACGCTACGTTCAAGGGTGCGTTCGAGGATTTGCTTGTCAGCTTCTGCTGTGACCGTGCAAAGGGTGAAGAGAAAGAGGACATCTTGCAGGGCATCGCTGTCTGGCATGACGGCAAGGTCTTCTTCCAAGCGAAGGACTTACACAAGCATCTGACTGTCAACAACTTCCTGCACTACAGCCCGAACAAACTCGGCCTTCGGTTGAACCAGCTTGGTGGAAAAAAGATATTCTGGAACGTCAGCGGCAAGGGCTTACACGCATGGTTCTTTCCGCAGCCGTTCTTCAACCAACTGCACTCCGAGGCCAAGCTGAAACTTCCCCTGAAACCAAAAGATGTGAGCCCGTTCTGATGAACATCATTCTTGGACCGCCCGGAACGGGGAAGACTACCAGACTACTAAATCTGGTAGAAGACAGTTTAGAAAAGGGGATACCACCCGACCGGATTGGGTATTTTTCGTTCACGAAGAACGCAGCGCAGGAAGCAATTCTTCGCGCTGTCATTCGTTTTGGCCTGTCAGAAAAGGAACTCCCGTTCTTTCGGACGCTGCACAGCCTTGCATACTATTGCCTGTCACTCGGCAAGAACTCCATGATGCTCTGGAAGCATTACAAGGAAGCGGCGGACTGGCTGAAGATCGGCGGATTCGCAGAGAACGGGCAGTTGGCAAACGGTCCTTTCGTTGACTTCGGCCTTGGTGACAGGTTTCTGGAAGTCATCCACATGGCTCGGATACGCCAGAGGCCGCTTCGGGAAGTCTACAATGGATCGGAAACAGGACGGAAGATTGACTGGAGCCGCGTCGAGTACGTTGACCGTGGTCTGAGAGAGTACAAGAAGGACAATATCCTGTTCGACTTCACCGACCTATTGGAGATGTTCATCGAACGCGATCTCGCACCGAGCCTTGATGTTGTTTTCATCGACGAGGCTCAAGACCTGTCACCCCTGCAATGGACGATGGTGAACAAGATCGTCGATAAATCAAAGGAGGTGTTTGTTGCAGGTGACGACGATCAGGCGATTTATCGGTGGGCTGGCGCGGACGTGGATCATTTCATCACGCTTGCAGGTAACGTCGAGGTCCTCACACAGAGTTACCGGATGCCAGTATCGCATCACGCTCTGAGCCAGAACCTGATCAGCAGGATCAGCAACCGCAGGAAGAAGGACTTCCAACCTCGGTCAGAGGACGGAACAGTATCGTGGTATCGCCACAGCGAAGAGGTTGACCTGACCAGAGGTGAGTGGCTTCTTCTGTCACGGACACGACGCGGTGCAGCACAGATTGAACAGGAAGTACGCCAGCGCGGTTTTCTTTACTCGTATGATGCAGGACAGGAACTTGGAACCGATGTTATCAATGCGGTAAAGGATTGGGAAATCCTTAGAGATAACAGGGTTGTACCAGCGAAGGCCGTGCGAAACGTCTACAAGTACATGGTAATAAACGATGATGTAGCCTATGGTCACAAGACGTTGCCGGATGTTCCTGACAACAAATTATTGACCATCGGTGATCTGACCTCCGACCACGGTCTTTTGCACAAGAAGCCTTGGTCCGAGACGCTTGGAAAGATATCTGACGAAGATCGGCGTTACCTGAAATCATGTCTCCGCAACGGAGAGGATTTCAAGAGCAAGCCTCGCATAACAATCTCGACGATCCACGGGTCGAAGGGGACAGAGGCGGACAACGTGATGCTGCTGACAGATGGTGTCAGGAAAAATCAGGGCATGTGGCGCAGCACGTCCTACGAAGAGGATGACGAGGTGAGAGTGTTCTACGTCGGGGTTACGCGAGCAAAGAGCAGTCTCCATTTGATACATCCAATGATGTCACGCGGTTTTAACATAACTGAGTAAAGGCTACTTCAATGGAAGATATCAGACTGGTGGCCAAGTGTGGTTGTGGAAAGCCAGCATCGAACATCACCTTTCATGCGATACGCAGGAGATGGCCGAGGTGTTTGTGTGGAAAGTCGATGAGAGTAGAAAAAAATGCAGCTACCAATGTTTCAAACAGCGTCGGAGTGGGTATGTCCGGACGGATTTCCAAATCTTTCCAATGAACCCGAGATCGCCATTGATCTTGAGACCCGCGACCCTGACCTAAAAACCCTTGGAAGCGGGTGGCCTACCAGAAACGGCAACATCATCGGTGTTGCCGTCGCAGCATCTGGTCGAGCATGGTACTTCCCCATCCGACATTTGAATGGCGGGAACATGGACCCCAAGCGAGTTATGCGTTGGGTGCAGGACTTGTGTTCTGATGTTAACAAGACATACGTTTTTCACAATGCTATGTACGACGTGGGTTGGCTTCGCGCCGAAGGCGTCGAGGTAAAGGGTCGCATCATTGACACGATGGTCGCGGCGGCTTTGATCGACGAGAACCGCTTCAGTTATTCGCTCAACAATCTTGGCAAGGACTATCTGTCAGTCAAGAAAGACGAGAAACTCCTGTACAACGCTGCAAACGAGTGGGGCGTTGACGCGAAGGCGGAGATGTACAAACTCCCTCCTCACTATGTCGGGCCGTATGCAGAGCAGGACGCTCTTCTGACATTGAAGTTGTGGGAACTTCTGAGTGGCTTGATTGAAAAGGAAGAGGTCTCCGACATCTTTGAACTTGAATTGCGCGTGTTACGGTCTGTCATTGATATGCGGACACGCGGCGTTCGTGTGAACATGGACGCTGCTGAACAGGCGCAGCGGGGACTGGGGCAGCAAGAAAGCGCACTCCTAAAGAAGATCAAGGACGACTACGGTCACAGCCCCGACATCTGGGCGGCAGCATCGGTTGCAAAAGTCTTTGATGCTGCGGGTCTGGAATATCCCGTGACAGATGGCACAAAGACCCCCAGCTTCACGAAGGAGTTTCTCGCAGGTCACTCACATGAGTTGCCGCGCATGATCGTCAAGGCGCGTGAGTTAAACAAGGCTCGAACGACATTCATCGAAACGATCTCGAAGCATCAAACCAACGGCAGAATTCATGCTGACATCCATCGGCTTCGGTCGGACGGTGGTGGGACGATCACGGGACGCTTCAGCTACTCGAACCCGAACTTGCAGCAGATACCTTCACGCGATGAAATCATCGGGCCTATGATCAGGAACCTCTTCATACCGGAAGAAGGCTGTCAGTGGGGCGCGTTCGATTACTCCTCACAGGAACCTCGGATCGTCGTCCACTATGCGTCTATAACACGCGACCATGATGGACACATTCTAAGTGGCGCGTTGGACTTCGTGGATAAATACGCGGACGATGCTCGGTCGGACTTTCACCAGATCGCCGCTGACATCGTGGGTGTTCCCCGCAAGCAAGCAAAGACCATCAACCTCGGCCTGTTCTACGGCATGGGTGTTACAAAACTGGCTGGGCAACTCGGTTTGAATCTGTCAGAGGGCAAAGAACTCTTTGCCAGATACCACGCAGAACTTCCCTTCATCAAGCAGTTGACCGATGAGGTATCCAACAGAGCATCCAAGCGCGGGTCAATCAGAACGCTGCTCGGTCGCAAGTGCCGATTTGACAAATGGGAACCGGCAAGTTTCGGGGTCCACAAACCTCTGCCACACAAGGAAGCGTTTGCAGAGTACGGCTCACACATCAAACGAGCATTCACATACAAGGCTTTGAATTCCCTGATACAAGGCTCGGCGGCGGATCAGACGAAGAAGGCTCTGGTGGATCTGGCAGATGAGGGCATCCTTCCGATGATCCAGATACATGATGAGTTGGCCTTGAACATTCCTGACATGGCGACAGCACGACGGGCGAAGGAGATCATGGAGAACTGTGTTCAGCTTCGCGTCCCGTCTGTCGTCGATGCAGAACTCGGCCCATCATGGGGAACAGCAACTACCAAAATGGAGGACTGACATGACAGAACTAGACGAAGCAATTGAAGACATCTGCGGCCCCGATGATATGCCGCTCAAGGCGGACGGGTTTGATGAAGCGATAATTGGAATGAGTTTGAATAACTTGTCACTCATCTATGATCATGAAAAGATCATCACCATTCTGATGGCAAGAGACGGGATGACCAGAGAAGAAGCATACGAGTTCTTTGACTACAATATCCTCGGAGCCTACGTCGGAGACAGGACCCCAATTTACAGTATTGATCTTATCAATCCATAAAAAAAGGCCCCGCGTTAGCGGGGCCAGTTGCTTCCTTGGGAGGAAAGAGAAACTTAGTTGAACATGTCCATGACTTTCTTGGCGTCCATGAAGGTAACTTTCTTTTCAAGTTCATCAATGGTTACTGTGGCAGCAGTGCTGTCGCCCGCTTCGTCACACGGACCAAACACCAAGCCACGTCCTGCAAGGGGAGTACAGCCTTCAATCACAAAGAAGGACTGGTTGGCCTGAAGCAACCCCTCGTCATCCACATATACATCACCCATGTCCGTGAACACAACATCAAAGTTATGGCAACCGAGATGGGTAGAGATCGTCTTCCAGTCACCGTCGTACTCAACTTCGGTGATTGAACGTGCTACTGGGTCGATAAGAAGTGTACGCATTTGCTAGTTCCTTTCTTCGTTAAGCAATAACCTCTTATCGCATGATCAATAGTGACTGTCAACCACCATTGACACATTCTTTACAGTTCTTTTTTTCAGGTTCAAAAGTTCCTTCGCTCTCTTGATCGCATTGTCTGGATGCCCTTGATAGATATGCAGAAGGCTCTTGCAAATCTGTATTTGATCCAAGGTTTTTCTGGCAACCTCCGCCACAAATGTTTCCATTGATCCGGGCAAAGGGTTCAAGTTAAACGTCTCTTCCTTGATCAAAGTCTCAAGATATCCCGCATAAACGCGGATAACATCTGGCAACTCTTCCAACTCACCAATCGTTGACAGTTTCATAGAGACCTCAATTATATCGCGGCCTTTTTTAATGGTAAAAGGTTCAAACTCCGCCACAAGTGCTTTGTTGTAAACCTTCTTCTCGACCACAATGGGCAAAGGAATTGCGGGAACTAAAAAAGTCTTGTCAGATTTAGTCCTTTTCGTTTTTCTGGCAGCAATATCCGCTTCTTCCTGTGCCAGACGCAGTGCTTCCTCTTCGGCTTCTTTCTTTTTTCTCCGCCGTGCCTCCATCCGGATCGTGTTCTTCTCGGAGATAGATTTTATGGTTCTAATTTGGTCCTCAATCTCGCGGGAAAAGTTGTCCGCCGACCTTTGAAAGGCCATACATATCTCAAGCCGTGCAAGTTCTCGTTTCTCTTTCGACATCACTCTTCTCCGTGTTGTTGTTCTGTCACGCCGCGTTGTCTGATCTTAAAGAAACCAGTCAGTTCGGGTTCCTTCTCCATAAGCATTCGACTGTATAAGGCTTTGTAATTGTGATTCATTTTGAATTTGGGATCATTCGTCGTCATGGCTCTGTGATACCGGATAATCTCAAAGATTGCTCCAATACCATAAAAGTCTCTGCCTGATTTCTTTAAGTCCAATGCAATCTTCTTGACCTCCTCATACACATGAGGGTTGTCCATGTGGAAAGCTAAGAAAGCCAACTCAATCTTGTCTTCGTCGTTCATATCGCGCATCCTTTTGTTAAAATGGTATCTCGTCATCAAGTTCTTTACGTTCAGGTGTTCTCGCATCTTTCGGTTTGAACGACAGGGTATAGAAACCCCGACCGTTCTTCTCTTTCTTCCAGCC
>Ga0181352_1000571_pt1 | contig 15446 bp, 16 predicted proteins | sample Fa13VDMLBSN_FD_130103 | JGI IMG/M metagenome (GOLD analysis project Ga0181352, IMG submission 130103) | Freshwater viral communities from Lake Michigan, USA - Fa13.VD.MLB.S.N | ecosystem: Environmental > Aquatic > Freshwater > Lake | place: USA: Michigan | collected 2013-09-23 | reverse complement strand
GTTTCAACTATTGAATCAAGATACTTGGCATTGTTATGCTCCGGTCTGATGTCGGACTTGTTACCTCGCTTATCACCTCTTCCTTGCATCAAACAAAAGAAATCACCATTCACCATGATCTTGATATCATTCTCAAGGCAGTAATCAAAATCTCGCTTTAATAAATCCCAATCGCATTTTGGATTGTCCCAGTGAAGGTCGGACATCATTGCAAGTTGTACATTCTCTCCATCAAGGTGAAGCTCGTGAATGTTTTTAGAGTGCTTTTTGAGCATATTTTAGAAGGTATCTCGTGAATATTCCGAGTCCAAACCCAATAACAAATAACCAAATATTCGCTTTCGATTTCTTCTCGCTTTTATATTTGGCAATCTCCACCTTTTGAATTTGGCGGATAGTATCTCTCTTTAATTTATATTCGATTTTTTTCTCCCAACGGGTACGGGGAATATAGTGATTCTTAAAAATCACAACAGTATCCTTCTCAGTGATGTACTTGGTCCATTGGATTTCATTGTTCACGATCACCGGGAATGAATCAATGGATGTGATGCGGATGGTATCTGATACCTCCTCACATTTATATCCTTTCTTAATTGCCTTGTTGAGATGGTGCTCTGCTGAACACGATGCCAGGATGAAAAGAATCAGTAAGTATCTCATAAATTTTTAAGCATTTCAATCACTCGTGGACATGGATACATATCACTTTTATCCTTCCGTACCGAGTTATGTGTGAAAATCCCTCTCATGCCCTTAAACGCATCCTTATCGATACCCCAAATAGAATCATTGTAGTCCTTAGGGATATCATATGTATCGCAAAGGTACACAACCAACTGTCTGAGTGACTCGATTTGAGCATCACTGTATTTATAATAGTGTTTGAATCCCTTGAATGGTTGGTCCAATGTGGTAACATTCTCAGCTTTCACCAATCCACCGGCATAGTTATAAAACTTATCACCTCGCTTTGTAAGGTATCCCCAATTGCACACCTCGATTCCAACTGATGTCTTGTTTAGGTTGGTATATTTAGCTCCGTTTGTAGCGAAATCTTGATTGTCAATACCTAAATGCCATGCCCAATGTTTTGAACTGAAGCATTGCACAATGGTACCATCCTCACCAATAACAAATGCGGTCCCAATTCTCGTTTCATTTGAATTCCAATAGCGACTCACACCCTCAGCATTGCCATTCCCGGCAGTATGGTGAAGATATATTTGTGATTTCGGTGAATCCTCTTTGAAGAATTGATTGTCCTTCAATCGAACCTGCTTGATTTTGCTGATGTCCAACTTCATTTGAATTCGTCTAAGTTAGTTTTGGTCCTGGTGATAAATTTGCGAAGAGCTGCGAGTACATTCTTCCCGGTCACACTCTCATATGATTCGTTGATTGATTTGATTTCAACCATCACACAAAAGAATGCAAATACTTTGGTCATGATTAGCTCAATTGAGATGAATTCAGAGATGATATCACCTGCAATATACTTTTCAATTAAGAATGTGAACATAATTGCACCACCATATAACAATGACTTGCTGATTGTATCGGATAACCTGCGAGATTGGAATGCTTTCCATCCTCCTTTTTTTACTGATCTCCAAATGCCGAAGCAAGTATCAATGAAAATTGCCAACATGGCTAAGTATATCATCGGCATAACCGGTGAAAGTACCGCCCAAAAGGATGCAATCATAATCATAACATTCTGCCTCATAATACCAGGATTGAATTGTTGTATCCATTATCAATCGGATATCCACATCTCCACTCTCCATTCATGTAACAATCACCCACACATCTCAAGCATTCAACTTGAGGTCTTAAATCAGTATCTCGATTCGCTTGACTGATGAAAATTGGATATAAATTTTTATTTTTTACCAGGTACTTAATCAATCTCATTTCAAAGAATGATGCTTTCTGAGCATAATGCTCCATGCCAAATGCAACATCTGACCGAGATACACTTGATGAGTTATCACCAAATTGCTGCTGAAGTCCTTTATTCTTGAGTTGATACGTCAATCCAAATACTGCATCCTCTGCTGAACGCCATGCAATCACCGGTTGAATGAAGGCAACCAATAGCTCCTCCTCCGGTGTTAATGTTTGATCATTGTATGCCTCAAGTAAGTGATTGTAAAATACAGTCCCAAGTATTGGCATCACTCTCAATTGTGATTGAGTCGCAATGTATGGAGTGACATCAGTCACATCCACATTTGCAGTGATTGGCGTGTTTGTTTTTAGATAGGTTTCAGTGATAAAATACAACATTATGCTTGAGGTGTTATTGGTTGATTACTTGCAATAACATCTCCCCCCTCTAATGGAGGTAACGATGCTAATGCTCTCACTTCGTTTGGTGTCATGGTATCAAGTACCTTGGTTGCAACCAATGGACTCATGGCATTCAAAGCATCTTGAGTTTTTGATGCATCACCTTCCACCTCAACAATTGTTTCATTGATGATTTGGAAATTGTTCACCATGAAATCTGCATTGATTTTTGCGATGTGAAGAATCTCATTGAAGATATCAGTAATCATCTCTCTCAATGGCATCACAACATTTTTCTCAAATATTATATATGCTTGTTTGATGTCACTACCTGAGCCAAGGGAACCGGTTGTGCGAACTCCCATCAGTATCGGATCAATAGTGTGAGCAAAACAAATCTGCTCAGTATTCAATCCGGATGCCTCTTGGAACATCTTATCATTTTGATTTGTTGGGATAGCTTCAATCTTTGGCATTTGGTCTTGACCATTTGAAAAAAATGCGACTGCTTTCCCTGAGTTGGCAGCTCCACGCATCTTTTCCATTGTGGATCTCAAGACATTCTTCTCCTCTTCCGATTGCGGTCGCTTAGGGAACATCATTGCGAATGATGGGAATACACTGTTTTGAATATTCGATTTTGCAAAATATGAAAGTTCACCTGACAAATATGCAAAATTTAATGCCGAGGAATATTTCGGCAGCGGATACCACTCTTGACCTAAACACTCAACCTCATACACAAATAATTGGCATCTGTCAGTGCAAGTTGGATGATATCTTTTGATATCTCTCACATCGATTCTTGATGACCAATCATCACAAATAAAATAGTCCTGAGGATTTCTACCTCTTCTCACTTTGTCCGGAGATACATTCTCCATTCGAGTGAGCTTCATCTTATCATCAAAGTACAGTTTAAAGTAAACACGATTGTGCACAATCAATTGCTCGGTGGTGATTCGCACTGTTTTCTTAAGTCGAGATTTCTTCTCGAATGTATATAAATCAAGTAACTCTTGAGGTGTTGCGGTTGTTGCTCTCAATTCAATACCTCCTCCAATTACTGCATTGGTTTTGTAATCCACAATGGAGCCATGGAGTGGTGAGGAATATACTATTTGATTAAGGAGAGAAGGAAATAAATTATCGGATCCAAATGGAATATATCCACTTGTTTGATGTCTTCCATTCACATATGGAAGAGAAAGATTTCCTCCCAATACTTTCAGAAATGGTGTTGAAAAGGATTGATATCCTTCCACCACTTCAGGTGATTGTTGTTTTGTTGTTTTAAATCGGTCAAATAATCCCATTTCTAATCATAAATTGAGTTAACTGTTGCACCACTTACAACCATTCTCCCCTCTTCAATGACCTCACCGGTCGTGTCCTGGATAGATGTTGGTGGTATTGTTGATTCATACACTGAATATCGGTATTGTCCTTTGACCAATGTCACATCAACCGGCTCATCCAATAAAAAGAGGTTGAATCTTTCCTTCCAATTGGAGATGTCAGCGGTTGTGAATAGGAGTGGATCGGGAGCAGTGTTCATTTCATTCTCAAAAACGAACAAATAATACGGATTCGAGAGAGTGCTCACCTCAGTTAAAGTAAGCACGATGGAATTAACCTCACCTTTATCAATGTAAATCATACATATATATTAAGTTGAGCTTGAAAAATGTTTATAAAAAAAGCTCACCCGGATGGATGAGCTCTCTTTATGGAATATTAAATATTAAGCAATCAATGCAGTTACAATTGCAGGATCAACCTCATATGATAAATAATCATTTTCAGAGATTAGTGTAACGGAATATTTCGAGCCATCTGCACGAGCCGTCCCAGAACCCTCACCAACTGCACTCAATTGTAAATATGGGAAGTACCAAAATTTACCATTCGCATCTTGGATGATTGCGTTCAAATATTGTTGACCAGCACCAAGAACCTTAATCGCTTGAGATTTCGCTTGATCTCTGCGGTGGAACATTAGGCTAATTGTTGCAGTTACATATGAGCTACCATTGACTAAGTCAATTGCTGCATCTTCGGTGTAACTTCCGGTATTTCTGCGGATTTCAAATTCAGTATATAAATCTCCACCACTTACAAGGTTGATATCAACTACTGTCCAAGAATTTGGAGCAGTGCCTAAAACGATATCATCAATGTTATCTTGTTGGTTGATATATACCTTGAAAATCCCCCCACTGTTGTTGTCACACGACTTGACAATGGATTCTAAACTCTCACACGACATAGGATTTTTTTAAAGGATTTTTAAAATAGAGGGGAGTATTTCATCCCCTCAGGATATTGAATTCGATTAATCGAAACATACATTGTATGCAACAATCTCAGCAGGATTCACAAGGTAGAAACCAACTTTCATGTTTGCACGAGTACGGATTAATGGCTCAGCAACTGTATCAGCTAAGTTGATAGCTTTCAATGCTTTATCATCTCCTTCAGCATCGAAGGAATAAATAAGATTGTCCTTCAATGTAAGCACCATCGTGTTATCTGACATACCCTCGTTAACTACAAGTTGAATCCCTAAGAACGTCAACCCTAATGGTAAAGTCACATACGTTAATGTGTTACCTTGAGCAGCAGCAAGTTCGTATGCGTTAGCTACGTTAGTAGAAACGTGTAAACGAAGGTCCGCTTTTTTACGAACGATTGATGCTGGAGCATCTCCAATCATTCCTGCCATCTCAGCGATAACATTTGAAGTTGTAATCACACCACCGTATCGACCAATCACTCCCACAGTGTTACACAATTTTTTCTCGTAACCATCACACAAAGCCAATGTTTCATCCAATGACTCTGTATCACCTTGCCAACGAATCAACTCGATATTTTGACCGATAACTTTAGCCATTTCTCCCCAATAGAAGTCCATGAATGAAGCAACAGAGAAATCACCGTTTGATCCTTTTGTCATTTGTAATGATACGAATGATTGCTCAAGGTCAAATTGACAAATTTGTGCCATTGCTGACAATGCACATACATCAATTTCTACTGCTGATAAATCATCAACATCGGCATTGAATGAGCAGTTGGAAGCCTTCAAAATGTTCCCGAATAATACGGTAGCCAATTTCGTTTTTGCCTTCACTCCCGGTACAGTACGGAAGTTGTTAGTGATATCCGCTGAGGATAAATATGCTTTCGAATAGAAAGCCTCTGGATTCGCAGCTAATAAAGCTGAAGCATCCACGTCTAAATCAAATCTTAATTTTCTTGACATTTGTTTGTTTTTTATTGGTTGTTAAATTTATTGAATCGAGCAAATTTTTCTTGCATCGACATTTCCTCTCTTTTCATTTCGACTTCATCCTCTGTTTCAGGAATCATCATTTCTTCAATTTGGTTGCGAAGGTCAGCGATCAATGCGATGATTGCTCTTTCTCTCTCCTCAAGTAATGGCGTAACGATTGCAAGGATAGCCTCTGAATCCATTGCAGGATCAATTGCCATTTCTTCCTCAACAACTTCATCAGTCACTTCGGGACCTCCATCTTCAGTTGGAATCTCTTCCTCCTCAACAACGGTTTCCTCCATTGCTACCTCTTCGGTAACCGGTGCATCTTTAATCTCAACAACCTCTCCATCAACAACGATGTAAATTTTGCCCTCTATTAGATGCTCTCCATCAGGTAATTTCATACTATATTTATTTAATTGATTACTAAGTTTCAACCCCAAGAATCCCTCGATTGAGAATCCCACCTGGTCATTGGCAACCAATTCAGCATAATACTCTTTATCAGTTATCTGAGCAGTCACCATTAATGTCCCTTTTGGAACTTCAATGCCAAATGTTGAGAATGCTTTGTCTTTTGTTGGTTGGTCCACAACCCAAGTTTCTAAAATATATGCCGGAACTGTTTTGGATGTATCATGCTCCAGGTTGAAAAGGTCACGATTGCGAAGGTCACTCATGAACTTCTCGTGAATTTTTGCGATTGTTTCCTCAGAAAACTGAACATAGTAATCTCCATCCTCATTGTCCTTGCGATATATCTCCATCGGTATCATGGCAGGAGCAGTGATGCGATACTTCAAATCATCTGCAAAAACCATTCTCTCAGCTTGGTTGAATGCCATTCCTTTGACCTTGATTGCAGGTTTAGATGTGAAAGCAATTTGCTCAATCCCTAAATCCTCCCCATCAGAATACTCCGGATCAATTGTGATTTTGTAAATAGGTAGGTCTTTGGTCATGTATATATTAAAAAAAATGTAAATTTGTTCATAAATTACACATATGATAAAAATATTTGAAAGGGAGATTCCCAACAAGATGGATGAATTGACCATTGAACAATTCGAGAAAGTGACTGAAATCACCAACAACCAAGAGCTTGATAATATCGAGAGATACATCAAGATTTTTGAATACTTTGGTGTGAAGGAATCCGAGTGGGATGATAATGATGTTGACCTATCCGAGTTTATTGAGAAGGTGAAGGAATTCAATTCCAATAATTTTGAAGCGAAGGATGCAGTTGAGTCATTTGAATTGGAAGGATACACCTACGCTGCACAAATGAAGATATCAGTGAAGGATACCAAGATGATTGAGAAGATTGTTGGAAGGAAGTCATCCAATTGGATCAGTGATTTGATGGCATTGATGTTCAAACGAACTGACTTATCAAGTACCGAGCATTACACTGAAGCTCACCTCAAGCATAAATCAAAACTATTCAATCAATTGAAGGCTGAAATCGCAGTGCCTTATTTAGTATTCGTAACAAATAAAATATCAAGCCATGCTCAATCTCAATCTCCCGAAGCATTGGAGCCAAGTAACGATTGAGCAATTCATTGAGATAAGGTCACTCAACATTGAGGATGGCACACTTCAATATAACACTGATGTGCTTTCCATCCTCTCTGACCTTCCCATTGAGGAATTTGATGAGATTGAATTGGATGAACTCCAGGAACTGACCAAGCAACTTGCATGGATGACTTCAGAACCATCCAAGAGATATCAACATCAGCTCGGTGAATTGAAGCTCAAGCCATTTGTTGACATCACTCTTGGTGAGTTTATTACATTGGAGGCATTCGTCACTGATGACTATATCAAGAATCTGAGAAACATATGTGCGATACTTTACCGGAAGACATCAACCGATGAATGGGGGAATGTAATCACTGAGCCATACAAATTCAAATCAACTGAGAGAGTACATCTATTCAATGAATATCCAATCACCTCAGTATTCGGATTGATACCGGAGTACCTTCAATTTCGTCAATCGTTCCTGGATAGCCATGCCAATCTGATGACTGAATCCTTTGAGGATGATGAAGTGATTGATGATCCGGAAGAATTGAAGCAACAAGAACAAGAGAAGAAAGCATCCAAATGGGGATGGGAGCAGTTGATATGGATGATGTGTGAAGGTGACCTCTCAAAGTTTGATGCAATCACCGATACAAAACTTGTATTGATATTCAACTTCCTTGCAATGAGGAAAGAGCTTGAAATCTAATAATCAAGAGCATCCCAAAACTCTCCATACAAAGGTTGGAAGTCATAAATAACTTTCACTTTTTTACGAAGCAATCCACCAAGCTCCAGGATGGGGAATGTCTGAGCCAATTTGCTCACATACTGCCCATACATCTCTGATATCAATCCACTCTGCTCAAGCTGAGTGTTGAATTTTTTCACTAAATGAAAGGGTGCGATACTGATTGTACCGTTGTTTAGGAATCCAAAGTAATATGCTGCAAGTATTTCAATACGAAGATTGCCCTCAAGGCTCACCTTGGCATTGATACGCACTGAATCATATAAGGTTGAGGTATCAATCAACCCTTCATCCTTGATTACTTTCTTCAAAACATTAGCAACCTTCCTTCTCGTTGGATAAAGGATGTTGAATTCTCCGGTATTTTTGTAAACTCCCATACTTATATATTAAGTTTAATCACCAATTTGTTTTGGAATTTGGCAATCGGTCCATGAAGGGATCACAAATGTGATGGTCATCAACCAACCTGCTGCATAATCCAAGAGGTCATTATTCAATGGGATAAAGGTAGGGAATCCTTCCACATCAAAATCAGTATCGATCAATGAGAATGTGTAATTTAAATAAAGGTCATTGAGTATCTGCTGAGTATCTGAGAGAATTGTGGTGATATTCGCACGATCCTTTTGGATGATATCAAAGCAATAGATTTCTAAGGTAAACAAAGTGACATTCTCACTTGGAATTGCATCCACCGGTACCACATACACGAGAGGATACTTCTCATCCTTTGTGGCAAAGTTGAATAATTGTTCCTTGAAATCAGTACCTACCTTTTTAACCTGGAGGTGTGCATTGTAGAATGCGATTATTTCATCGGTGAGTGCTTGATATGATATCATAGTTCTGAGGATTTTTGGATTTTGCTTACTTTGTTTTGAGTGGATGTTATTTCCGTTTCACTTACAATTGCGGTAACGGTGATATTGTTGGAATCAGTTGATTCGGTATTGTTCTGATTGTTACCTTGACCAAACAAGTTACCAGGTGTGAATGATGGCACTGATGAAGTTACCGAATTATTCCCCCCTGCGGTATCCGGTGGTGGTGGTGCGGATGTTGATGTGAATTGTGTTGATGCTATCTTCGCAATATTGGCTGCGGACATTGCTGCGGTTGCAACAAGATTAGCGATACCAACCGGATTTGGTACCACACCAATTGCCAATGGAGCTGCTGCCAATGAAGCGGTGACCGCCTTACCAGCATCGACAACTGCACCTGCCAATTGCATTGACTTGTTGAATGTAAACTGTTTCTTGGCAAGAGCTTCCTCCTCTTTACTTCCTTTCTTGACATTCTTCATCTTGGCTGCGAATGCGATATCACCAAGAGCTTGGATTGATTTCACTCCATCCTCAGCAATACTCAATGCATCATTGGCAGTTTTAAGTTGAGCCTCTCTTTTCTTTTTCTCTTCATCCTCTTTTATTTTGACACGATCCTTAGCCGCATCCTCATCAATTTTTGTGAGGTCTTTTTGAAGCTGAGTGGTAAGTGCTTTAATAAGCTCATCATTGGCACCGGCAGCAGCAACCTCCTCATCAAATTTTTGTTGAGCTTTGAGTTTTTCAAATTCTGTTGCATCAGTGGTAAGCTCTTGCAATCTCAACCATTGAGCATCTGCAATTGCAATTTTTTTCTCAGTTTCTTCCTGAGCTTTTTTGGTTCTCTCTTTTCCGGCATCCTCAGCAATCTTTGTCTGCTTAGCTTGAAAATCTAACTCAGCTTTTGCGAGTAGGTCATTGCTTTGTTTTGTGAGAGTTTCTTTTTCTTTCGCAGTGAGTTTCTCATTTTTCTTGATATCCTCAACTTGACGTCGATACTTCTCTTGAATCTCTTGCAATTCTCTTGCACTTTCATCAGCAACCAATGCGATACGGTTATCAATGATTGCTCTCTCCGCTGATAATCGATTCGCTGCATTCTCTTTTCTCTTATCTGCTGCCTTTTGTGCTGCTGCTGCTGCTGCTGCTGCATCTTCATTGGCATCATTGATGGCTAATATCTGACGATCAGAACGCCCCTGGACAATGATTGCTTTTTCATCGGCAAGTTGCTTTCTTAATTCTTTGAGTTTTTCTTTATCTGCTGATTTTCCAAGTGCTAATTGTGCATCCAATGCTTTCTTCGCTGAGGTATATCTTTCCTTAGCTGATAAGCTCATTGCCATGGATGCTTGAACTTCGGTTTTGTAGGTATCCTTTCCTTGAGCTTTGAGTAATGCGATTTGATTGGAGTACATTTGACTTGTGACCGCATCCCTTTCCTTGGATGATTCTTGTATTTTTTTATTTGCCTCAACCATTTTCTCAGCATTTTCCTCTGCTGCGTATTGAGTCAATCCTAACCAATCAGTAAGGTCCTTGAATCCCTGGATGATTGCATTGATTGGAGCCATCAGTGCAGCAAGTACCTTATCAAGTACACCAATCTTATTTAAGAAAATTCCAATAGCTGCCACAATAGCAACAATAACCGCAGTGATTAGGAATATTGGATTCATTAATATCTGAGCTCCCAACTTCATGAATGTACTTCCAAGAGTCATGACTGTTTTTCCGAGTCCCTTCAATGCAGTGGATATGTCTGCCTTACCAATTCCTCCCATTACTTTTTGGAAGGTCTTTGCTTTTTGCGATGCCTCATCAAAATCCAATGACATGATTGAATCCTTGATACCGCCAAATGATGAAGATATTTGCTCAAATTTTGAACCTGAAGCAAAGACATTCACCGCATCATTAGCATCCTTTATCCTATCCGATACCTCTCCCGCTTTTTTTGCGAGTGCATCCATTTGCTCCGGATCACTTGCTTCAGCAATCGCAGCTTTTAAACTTTTTAATTGTGACTTGAGGGAGCCAACCCCGTTTAACGTTAAATCAATTGCTACCTCATTACTCATATACTCGGATTTCTAATGGTGAATTTTTTAATATGCCATCCTCATGCTGATGGTTTGATGTATTGGTTGTTTGAATTACCACATTGCCATCAGTGTTGATGTATGCGGATGTGAGGTGATCATGCTGAACACTGCTAATTGTTACAAATGTATCTGCTGCCACAAATGGAATCAATGGAGTACCAAGGTAATTCCCTTTGGATGTCCGAGTCCATGTGATTGCAGTTAATGAATTCTCAAAGATACCAACAGTTGGTGCGGATGTACCCACTTGAGTGATATTGGCAGTGTACTTAGTGTATTGAATCAATGCATTCTCAGTCAATATCCCATTGATGCGAGGCGTGATGATTCCATCCTGATCCAATGTATTGCCATCTCCAATGATTAACCCTCTCACATTGGGAAGAGCTGCATTGCCTTGACCTCTGATGATTACATCAGCTCCATTCAATACCACATTGTTGGTTGTTGTTGCTGAACGTAGTGCATTGGTCACTGCATCATTGATGACATTGCCTCCGGTTGTTGTACCTGGAGCAGTTTGGAATGGTGCCAAGTCAATATCAGAATCAATTGAGATAAGCTCCACCTTAGTGGGTGCGGTATTGTTCGCATCGTAATCAACTACCTTGTTGATATTCCACCATGAATTGTCAATGCGGATCTTATCATTGAGCTTCATGATTTGGATGTCATCCTCTCTCAAGTCAAAGTATGCGGTGAGCATTTTCCCCACATTGATTTGGTTGACTGTTCTCCTCCAATACAAATTGTAAAGGTTGTTCGCAGTCAAGGTTGGCACTTGGTAAAAATAATAGTCGCACGTTCCAAAGTTGATATCAAAGGTTGGTGTTAATGGATTATCAAAGTGACCAATCGCAGGATATTCCTGAATACCATATATCCCATTGCTCCCATTCTCAATCAGATTCCATTGGTTGCATGACTGTTGTCCTCCATCATAACAGATGCGAATGTTCACGCTTGGCGATTGACCGCTAATCATGGGAACATATGCATTGAATGGAGTGCGTGTGACCGGTGTTGGTGAGAATATCAATTCCTTGGTATCGGTATCCTTCACATATTCATTGTCAAAGGTATATTCAATCTGCCCATATATCTCATTGGTCATCTGAGTGTATACTGCATTGGCTGAATCGGTATCCTCTTTATATGTGAGCTTAAGTTTTTTGTTTGTGACGTCCGGAAGGAATAGGAGATTTTGCTCTCTATCCTTCATCAATTTATAGGTCCAATCTCTCTCCGCTCCTGAATCATAAAACTCATCTCGATGATTGAAGATAAGTTTATTTGGTTGATTGGGATCAATGTCAACATATAAATTGTACATCTGAAATATTGACTTCACGAAATCAGATTGCTTCACCTTGAGAGGTACAAAATCATTCACCTCTTGAATTCCTCCAATCACTTGGATATTATCAGATGGAAGAACCTTGAGGTTGATTGATGTTAAATCAAGTATAGGATCTACTTGAGCAAATCCTGAAGTAGTTCCAACCCATAGATGACCAAAAGTATTTGTTATTGTACCGGCAGCATCAAGGCATGGCACAACCTCAACACCAATACTCAGTATCTGAATATCCGAAGCATTGATAACCGGTGTGCTTGTTGCTGAATTGAATAATGCTGAGAAATCTAATGTTGTGGATATTGATTGGATTACTGTACTTCCAATTGGAAGAGGTGAACCAGCTGTATATTGTAAAACTACCGGATCACCATAAACTGCACCATTTCCAAAACCTGCCACATTTACCTTGGCAAATATTCGATATCTATTGTAAGCAATTGAACCTCCTCCAAATGGGAGAAGTTTAGCGGTCTGAGTGTAACTATTATCCAAAACTAATGTACCTGATAATTCAATCTTCCACTGATAATATTGACCTGCTAATGGATTCGATGTGAAAGGTGTGGAGTATTCCCCCGTTAAAGGTGTGAATAATGACTGCACATCGGTTATCTCATTCCATCCGGTTATGACCTCAGAGAATGTATTATTTAATCCGAGAGGTTGCACATAGGAAGTTGTCCAGGTATTGGATGCCTCAACCAAAAAATCATTGTAATCAAAATCATTCACATCCCCATTGTAGGGAATGATTAATTTGTCGAAATGGGCAGCACTCAAGCCGGTCCAATCGTATGTGAATCCTGCATTCGAGAAGATGCGATCAAAGTAAGTTTTGGCATATATAGCCGGTTTCAATTCATTGACTGAATACTCAAGTGAATTCTTGTATGGGAGTAGGTATTTGTACCCGTCACTCACTGTATTGTTGAATGAATTGTATATTGTCGATGCACTAAACGAGTGATTCAAATCACTGAAGTCCAAATCAGTCAGCTCATTGTTGGTGATGGCAGTATAAAACTCAGCTTGAGAATCCTTCACCAATACCTCATATTCAATCATCTGCTCATATGCATCGGTGAGCTGCGACTTCCGTACATTCACCAACTGAAGCAATGCATCCTCAATGATTGGAATGTTGTTTTGAAGCACCGTACATTTGGTGATCGTGTTGATGTTGAATGTACCATCTTGGATGTTGACATCGTAATGATGACCAAGGATGTTATGGTTGTTCTTATTCCCAACCAAAGTGATTGTTTTGGAGAAGGTACCATTTCTCTTGCTTAAATCTCTGATGTCACCAACTGAGAAGTTGAGAGGGAATGCGGTGCCTTCCTTCACATCAAGATATCCTCCATGTTGAATGTCATCACCAAGAGTTTTGAGATATTCAATGCAACATTGAGCCGCCTCGAATGTACCTCCATTGGCAATCACTCGGTCCTCGAATGCAACAACTTGAGTGTTGATGCTTGAGGTATATTGGATTTGAATCTTAACCATTGATATTGTCCTGGTTTGCTAATTTGATTGTGATGCTTTGCTTGATTAAATTCTTGTTTCTTTGCTTGAATACCTCGTATGAATTGTTCTGAATGATGCATGGTTGGTATGTGCTTGATACCGGTCCCTCACCACAAATATACTCAACTGATTTGACAAATGTCTGAGGTGATGTCAAAAGCTCCTCAAAGTATTCTGCCATGTCTTGAGTCATCCAATTGGTATTGAGGTCAAATGATTTCACCACATTTAAATTCAGTTGAGTGAATCCCATGTCCTCGGTTTTGTACGTCCAATTATCATTGGCATTAACATATCCTTTGACATCTCGGTTGAACATCTCTCGTGTGATTTCTCCCCTCTCATATGATTTCAATTGGAATGCAAATGAGGAGAATGATCCAAGGCGGTCAAGGAACAAGATATCATATTCAGTGATGGACTCTCTTCGGTCCAGGTTGATTCGGTATCTGATTGAGTCAACACCTGCTGCGGTGCGGTAATATACCTCATACCAATCAACAGTGGAATCAATGAGAGCTCCCGTTCCTGTTAATGTACCGTAGTTATTTGGTCCAACCGGTATCTGAGATATCTCACCAAGGTTATTGATTGCTTTGAAGAATATTGCTCCATTGCTATTGACGAACACAATGCGATTATTCCCTTTGACGTTTCTGAGATCAAGATATAAATCCTGAGCCAATGTGCAACTGAATTCTTGAGGTTGGTTTGTCAACCATTCTTTATTGACCAATGTGAGCTTGTAATCGGTTGAGTCATATGTTGACCAATCATCCCATCTGAATGCACCATTGAATGCGATTTCATCCTCAAATAATGAGATATCCAATGTGATGAGTTTACGATTGTCAGCATATCGAACACTGCCATCGATTGATGCACTGGTCACTGAGGACCATGCGACATTGACAGTGAACGCACTACCCGATGCTGCGGTAACAGTATGCAATCCCTCAAGCAAAGGATTCGCCACACCACCATCAGCTTGAATGATGACTACCTGATCACCTACATTGAAGATGTTGCTCACATTGATTTGAACATTCCCTCCATTGTTTGTCAGGTTGCTCACATAGGTCACTTGATATGTATACTCCTCACCAACTTTCACATCGTATTGATAATATGAATTCGGTGCGTTATACCAGGATGTGATGGATGTATCTAAATCCCAAGATACTTTTGCTTGAATGAGCTTAGATAGATCCTGCTCACCGTATCCATCGGATATCCTTGGAAGGACTTTGTACTCTGCAATCTTGTTTGACGTACCTCCCTCAAATACCTGGAATACATATTTGAATGCTGATTTGTTTTTGTTGGTTGAATCAACAATGAACTTCAGCGGATTGTATGCCGGTGAAAATTCTTGAGGTGATGCTATGATTGTCTGAGCCATTATTCATTGATGTTAAATTGTGGAATGTACTCAACCTCTTCCTTCACCGAATGACCAGCGAAGGCGTGTTTAGGATTCTTCGGCTCAACTAAGTTACTCCCGAAGTCGTAGGTGTTTTCGCTCATTACGTCGTAGTGATATCCCTCTGCGTAAATAGGTTGCTCGATTACTTCCATTCCATCCATTACGGGAGGAGTTATCATAATCAATCCTATCTCTACAACTGCTTGAACTCCTTCTCCGTATGCTTCGTGTTTCTCTCCGTTGAATTCTACTTCGATGAGAATACCTTTTGCTTTAAGGTCTGCGGTTGCTTGTTCCTTGTTTTCGTATGTTAGTTTATAAATCATATCG
>Ga0181352_1000567_pt1 | contig 15480 bp, 18 predicted proteins | sample Fa13VDMLBSN_FD_130103 | JGI IMG/M metagenome (GOLD analysis project Ga0181352, IMG submission 130103) | Freshwater viral communities from Lake Michigan, USA - Fa13.VD.MLB.S.N | ecosystem: Environmental > Aquatic > Freshwater > Lake | place: USA: Michigan | collected 2013-09-23 | reverse complement strand
TAAGAACCAGAGGAAAGTTTATTTCAGTAACTGTCCAAAGTTTAATACCTTCTGTCATCCACTGCTTAACCATAAGGTTAAGTGCTTGAGCACAGTTAGTTACTATGTTGGCATCAATAGTAGATGCTGTATCTTGTGGTTCAACTGCACCTAACTTTCTTAGGGCAGTGATAATAATCTGATCTCTAGTAATAGAGTAATTAGAACTCATGTAATGCCCTAACGATAGTTAGTTTGTTAAAAGGATTACCGTTATTTATCAACCTTGCTATCTAGTTTTTCAAATATCTTACCCAGCATCGACTTGATATCCCTGATGTCCTCGCGGTAATCACTACGCGCAACATAGTCCTTTGGGAGGTCTTCACGCAGTTTGGCTAGGTCGGCCTTTAGTTCCTTAACAGCAGACCAGAGTTCACGCGCAAACCATCCAAGGACGGTAAAGCCGCCAGCCAGTAGCGCGTTAATCAGGTCTTGGTTGTTCATTATCGTATTTCTTCAACAACCACATCAACCGCTATGTAGTTAGGATCATTGGGCCACGTTACTTGGATAGCCGTTTGCAGTTCAGCAATGGTAGTTGAGGCATTGATAGCCGTTATGGTAGTACCAGCAGTAGTCCTTACCGCAGCACGATAAGTACCCCAATCAGCCGGTACGGGCGTACTTGTTTCAATACCCTTAACAACCATCCAGTCTGAGGGCAGGAGCATTGTGTAGGCTGTCTGGTTGATCTGGCTGACCCAGTTAGCTTTAAGCGGATCAAGGTCTTTAGGCGTGTTGGTGTACGTCCTGACTGCACCACTCAATGTATCTGACACCCAGTAAAAGCGGTCATCTTCAGGGCTGTTAGCAGAGGTTACCTCAACCAGTCCAAGGGCTGCTTTATCTTCTGGTGAGGTCATGTTCAACCATGTCGAAGGATAAGTCGTTCCATCTATGGCGAAGGAAGAACCTTCATTGATGTATTGATCTGATTTTTCACGATAGAACATAGTTACCTCGCCAAGCTGTTGTTGAATGGGTTTTCCGCAAAGGCGGCATAAATGTAGGTTGCTCCTGATCCATTGGCTCCTACACCTGACTGTCTAATTTTAAATCCGTTTGCTGTTATATCCATCCAAGCATTTCCAGAGGATTCAGCAGCAGAATCATTTGCTGCTAGTCCAAGGCTCATTACGTTATAAGTTCCTGTAGCAGTATCAAGAATCCACCAAGCCTGTGTTCCAGCATCAGTTCGCTTTATCATCACCCAACGCGCCCTAAATCCTAAATACACAAACGGCCCGTCTGCTGAATTATTCCCCGTGTAACTACCAAAGGCGCTATAACCGGCTATGGGGGCGAAGCAATAAGCCAACATCGTCACAGCGTTGTAATTTACCGCCGTGTTAGTACCTACAGAAAATACAGATGAGGTTGGCGCGGTGTTATTCCAGAACGTGGCATTAGGCGCAGCCGCTGGACTGGTGGCACTTAAATACATATACGCAGTAGCGCCATTTACTATGTGATACACAGGCCACTCCTCACCAGCCGCACCACGACACTTAACTATAATAAAACTTGGGGCAACGCCAAGACCGTGACCTATCGTTGCGCCAGCGGAACCATTACCCGTATAGGTAACAATGCTTTGTCCTGCCGCTGTGTTTGCGCTAACAGATGAAGTGATTGACCCTGAAGTGTTGGTTACCGCAGCCCCGCCACCTTTCCATTGCCAGCCAACATAAGTTGCCGCGCTGGTATTCATCTGCGCTAATGCACCTACAGTAAATCCTGTGCTATCAAATGCAGTCAAGCCAGTTGCTTCTGTAGTCTCAGCAGTTGTTGTATTGCTCTCAAGTTGCTTGGTAGTGCCGCGCACAGAGTCATATAACGCATGGTCAGTTGCAGCAGACCTAGATTTTGCCCACACAAGGTCAGGCTGAAATCCACCAGCGTTAGTCACACTCAGCGATGCACCCGTACCCGTATAGGTAGTTGCATCCATGTACTCATTGCCCTTGAGGATAGACGCAGCGGCAAGGTTGTAGGTGTTGAGTGACTTTGCGGAGCCGGGAGGAGTATATGTAAATGGCCTTTGCCCAAAATTCATGGCAACGCCAGTATTTGTTACGCTGTTAGTAAAAGTGTCAGCAAAATAATCACCACTTTGGGCTGACAAGTTTTGTGACCACGTAGCTATCAAACTGTTATTTTTGTAAACCTTCACAACTCCCGCATTTACGTAATACGAAATTGTATCTCCCGCTGTGTAGGTTGCTACAGTGCCTTGATCTACGCCACTGTATCTATAAGCAGCGTTCAACGCGCCGTAAGAATACGATCCTGTTTCGTTATATCCAGTAGTGTTTAAATTTGCTGATGCAAGACACAAACCAACGTCAGCAGGTGTGCCGCGTATATACGCTTCCCAGTACCACTCACCTGTTTTTGGAACAATAAACGTAGACCTTGCCCCATTCCAGAACGCGCCAGAACTGTTTGACCAGTTAAGGTTTCCATCCGACATGGCTGTAGATGTTGTAGTTCCTTGGTCTAAATAATTAAGAACACAGTAGTTACTACCCGTATCAGTAACAGTCGGTACGTCAATCATGGAGTCATACGTTACCCCTGCCGTGACCGAACAGTTATTCACCGTCCAAGTGTTGGAGTTCCCTGACGTATCCGTACCCAGAGCAGCCTGAGTAGCGTAGCTGTTGAAGTCGAGGTGGAAGCCGTTGTTACCGTAAGTGCCGGTGTACTTGATGGGTGACCATACGCCTGTGGTGGTGCTGGTAGCGCCAAAGGATGAAGGGGTTAGGGCTTGACCATCCACAAGATTAACTTCAGCTAAATAGCCGTCAAGATAATCTGCACTTGTAGCTATTCTCCGACACAGGTCGTGCGCCACCGCGCTAAACATACTAAAAGTTGCGTTTTGAGTAATTGCGCTATTTGTACTAAATGCTGACACAACAACTCCATTAACATAGATTAAAAACCTATTGTTTGCTGTTGCATTAGCTGTATCCAAAACAAAAACCAAGTGATACCAAGCACTAGGATCACGAAAAACTTGTGTTGTAGTTCTATACGTTACGTTGTTTAAAAAAACTGTAAAAGTATCATTGGTGTTAAAAACAAGCCTACACTCTGTTCCTCCAGAACCCGAAGTTAGCAAATAGTATTCTGCTGCGCCATTCCCCAAAAGACCGCGCTTAATCCACAAACTAAGTGTTTGCGTTTTAACATCTGTTGGCGTACCAAACGTCCTATTCAGATAAGCACTAGCACTCGCCCGAAAACGCAGGGAACGGGGGATAACAAATCCACCAGAAGGACGGGTAAAGAGTTCGTTCTTAGCAGAAAACATTAGGCAAACGCCTGTGCGTAGGTTCCGTACCAGTTAGTCCCATCAGCTACAAATGTAAGGATGTCTTTTGCAGAGGCCGTAGCTGTGATAGTTGGCGCAGTACCACCTGGGTACTTCACGCTAGTAAAGACTGCCGTAGTCATACCCGTAGCGGCTTGGGTCAGGATCAGGATAAAGGACTTACCTGCCGTAGCGGTAGGCATAGTGAAGGTACACGGAGTTGAAGCAGTCAGGGTTGCAGTCAGTACCGTTCCTGTAGTCAAAGCCAACGTGCTGGATGCACCAACCGTTCCAACAGCTTGTAGGCTTTCAACGTAGTTAGTAATAGTTGGATTGGTTACAACCATAGCGGTGCTGGTACACGCACTAATGACACCAGCACTAGGCGTTCCTATGTTAGGAGTGACCAGAACAGGGCTAGTATCCAGCACCATCTTGCCTGTGCCAGTGACCGCATTTGTCAGCGTTACACCGCCATAAGTCAAAGCAGCAGATAGCGTTTGTGCTCCTGCAAGAGTCTGTGCTGTTTCAGTAGTAGCAAACGTAGCTATACCTGCTGCAGTAAGGCGTAGCTCAACCTTGTCTCCTGCAATAAATATAGCTCCAGTAGTTCCATCTTGACCACGGGTAATAGTAAAAGTATCTGTTGACCTTGCAGTTACTTTAATAACTTCCCTGGTTGTACCAGTAGCTGCATCAACTATTACTGCATAAAAGTATTGGGCTCCAGCAAGAGTTGGAAACAATGCCCCAGTGCCAGTAGATACCGTAAGACTAGTAACACTGGCATTAATACCTGAGGCTAAAGTTGTTGCAGCAAAGTTACTAAATTGTACATTTGACATATTAGCTCACCGTAATAGTCCATGTAATAGCAAGAGTATCCGTAGCACCTTTTACATAAGTACCAGTCAGGTAACGGCTAAACATGGAACCTGCACTAGCAGCACTAAACAGTCCTGCTTCTTCAATGGTTCCAGTACCTATACCTGCTCCAAAAGAACCTACAAACTGGGTAGTAACTGTAGTTGGATTAGTATTACTAGAAGCAACCCTGCCCAATTCAGATCCAACCAAAGCAGTTTGTGATATAGACGGAGCAGTAGCACTTGTGCCTACAGCCATATATCCAAAAGTAATACTAGTACCAGTTATCAAAGCTGTTGCTACAAAACCTTTGCCTACTGTAGTAATAAGGTTATCACCTTCTTCTTCTTGTTTAATATTGCCTTGAGCATCGGTCAGGACAATATGGACATAACCTTTAATAACTAGTGATGTATTTTCAATGTTCATGTTCAATTATCCTAACGTAGTTTTACCTAAATATTGGGAACCCAAAGATCTATTTACCAACAAATCAGAAATAACTAATTCTGAAAGAGTCATTGATTCAGCTATAGTTTCAGTAGTACCTTTGCTAACTGCCTCTGACAATAAAACAGATTCAGCTATTGTTTTAGTTGTGGCTTTACCTAAAACTTCTGCTATAGCCAATGTTTCAAGAATACCTTCAGACTCTACTTCTGTAACAACTTCTGAAAGTGTTGTTGTTTCTGATGCAACCTTATTGATAGTCTTAGGAGATGCTTCTGATAGGCTAGAAGTTTCTGCTAAAGCTTTACCTGCTGCTTTAAGTTCTACTTCTGTAAGAGTAATTGTTTCATTAGATACTTTAGAAACAGCTCTTACTTCTACTTCTGAAAGTGTCAGAGTCTCTGCTACGGTTATGTTTGTAGACAGAACTGATACAAATACCTCAGACAAACTTAATGTGTGAGGATACCCAGATGCAGTTCCAGATCCAGCTAAAGAATACTTACCTAAGAAACTAAGTCCTAACCCTTCATCTGTAGCTGTATCTGGCGCAAATGTAATGTCATTAGGAACAATTTTAGATACAGCAGTACTAAAATCTTCTGCTAGAGGATTAAGTTCTCCAATACTAGTGGTGTAGTTTATAGCTATAAACTCATCACTAGCTTCAGATCTAGCCCAAGGTATTGCTATCTTGTCTACAGCACCCCGTACAAAATCCTGGGGTTGCCTAATCTCAAAGTCATAGCTACAGACCATAAGGCCATCCCAACGTTGACGCAGTTGAGATGCCTTATATTTCTTACCGCAAGCATCACATATCGTGATCCAGTCACCACTCTCCCATCGAGATTGATAGCTCACTGGATGTTCCTAAGAACTTACTTGGATTTACTTTTGGGTTTAGCGTAGCCCTTCATAGCCTTTTGTTCGGCCATTTCATGCTTAAGCATAGCTTTAGGAGCACCCTTCTTTTTAAAGAAGGCAATCTCTTTCTTTACCATTGCTTTAGGTTCTTTCATTTCATATCTCCTTAGATGTAGATTACTTAGATGAGCTTCGTTTTGCTGGTTTCTTAGACTTATGAGCTACACCCATTGCTTGTTTCTCATGTGTCTTAAGACGAGCATCTTGAATCTTATCGTAAGCAGTTTTACCTGCTGTTTTAGTGGGTTTCATTTACTCTCCTAATTACGGATTAGTTGTGTTGATTTTTTTCAATTCAACAACCATTGTTCCTTGGGAACCTGGAGCAGCAAACCCTTTAGTACTAATCCAAAACCTTCCGTTGTCGTCGCTAGGAGGAGTGGTATTTAAATCTACCAAACCTCCAAAGCTACGGAAATCTACATGAGAGTCGCAGTCTTTTGCAATAGTCCATACATTAACTGGTTGCAATGTTCCAAACCCTAGGAAAGTATCAAACAAAGACTGACCATACCAAAGCTGCATAATACGAAATGCAGGGTTGTTGTTAGGACGGGGAGGATCAAGATCAGATGGAGAAAGAACTACATAATTCTGTAGTTCCCCCGTACCATCACTCAATAGATCTATCCGTATGATCAAATGAGAGTTCCCCTCTACCAGCTTCGTTGTGGTGACTTGGGCCATCTCATTACTCCTTAAACTTCAATCCAGGAAACACTGCCCAGACCAATAGCAGTCGTAGTAACTACTGCAAATACAAGAGCACCACCTGGTTGAACCATCAGAGCACCATCAACGTAGTCAATCAGAGCAGCACTATTGACACCAGCACCAGATGCCCAAGCAGCACTAAAGCTAATACGTTGCATGACAGGGGCAACTGGCAGAGTAGCTGCATCATAAGCAAATGCAACAGATGCACCCCTATTACCTGAACCATTACCACTCAGTACACCAGAACCAATGGCGGTAAGGCCACTAAGGGTAGTGGGGCTAGGAGGCATAATAGCCAGACCAATGTTATGCACAGCAGCAGGGACTGTAGTCCATGCCCAGCCCACATCAACTATAGCCAGTTGTTTACCAGAGCCTACAGGGTTGTAAAGAATTACACCAGTCGCAGTGGTGCTTACAGCAACAACACTTTTAGCTGCAACGTTAGCAGCAGTAAAGAGTTGTCCTGCACGGTTATAAGCCAGACGATCAATGTTAGCCATTTTAAGTATTCCTTTTAAGTATTAAGTGTGGGTTAAACAGCAGCAGGATTGATGAGTCCAGACTTGTCTGCAGCTCCAGTAATCGGGCAGAAGTTCTGGTTAAACCCAAGCTTAGTACCAGTATTAATCCAAATCTGTGCAGTGTTGTTAAGCCCAAAAATACGGTTATCAGTACACTGACCAGTCCATGCAGTACCTGAAGTGCTAATTGCCAGACCACTAGTAGTCGAGGTATTAGGACGGGTAATGTTGTTGCGGCAGAACTCAAAGTTAGTAACGTTAGATGAGCCTGTAGCAAGCATGGCAGCAGTATCATTTAGAACTGCATAAACACCAATGTTATCGCAAATAGTCATACGATTAGTAGCTGATGCTGGTTTAATAGACGTTGTAGCAGCAGTAGTACCAAGGCTGCTAATAACGTTATTAGTAAACGACAAGCCATCAAGACTGTTAGCTGTAGCATTACCAGTCACAATAGAGACAAAGTTAAGTATAGAAGAACCATCCCTAAACTCACAGGAATCAACAGTAAAGTCAGTAGGAGTGTTAGTACTAGTAGCCGTAAATACAGAGGCAACTGCAGCAACGTTAGCTTTGAACAGGATGTTCTTAACAGATACGTTTGCAGCAGTAACTGGAATGTTAGCAGTTGCTGTTGTAGTAAACGTCAGGGTAGGACGCGCACTACCTACACCCAGACCAATGATTGCTACTCCTGCTACATCAAGAATCAAGGTAGTTGCATCAGCAATAGTCTCAGCGTGTCCAGGCTTTACAAATATGATATCACCACGCTCAGCAATACACCGAGATACAGCAAATTCAATAGTACTAAAGGGGGCATTGAAGGTTCCAGGATTACCGTCTGAACCGCCAATCTGACCAGGAAGAACACTGGTAGTGGCATTAGATACCCAATAAACTTGACCAGGATGTGCTTGCGTAACAGGCATACCCCGAATGGTTACGTTGTTAAATCCACCAGGATAGTTAGATGCAGTCGTAAGGTATGAAGGCATGACTTTAAATCTCCGTTTAGAACTCTAAGGTAGAGCTTTCAGTTTTTGAAAGAAACTCTTAGCGTGATTTAAGAAAATTACTTTTTACGTTTAGGGATAGAAGGAGTGGGGCGTTTGCCTTTTTCTTCTTCTCTTGGATAACTCATATTTAAGCTCTCCGTGCGTAGTGTACAACTAAAAAAGGGAAGGGCGTATAAGATCTCATTTAAAACTAGGTCTTCAGTCTAGTTCCCTTCCAGGGGGAGAATGTTACTAGTAACAGTCTTTACGGGCCATTGCTACCATAGATAGCGCGGGGGTCAGACCAACCCATCGAATAACGTTCATACCCTTTAGCTTTCGCGTTCATGGTATCAAAGTCATTGTCTTGGTCGAACATCACGCCAACACGGTCATAACACTTCATCCCAGTACCACCAGGAATCGAGTTACGAATAAACCAAGCATGGGCTGAGCTAAAGTAATGGTTCACTTTAAAACCGCCTGGGAGATAGTTACCCGCCTTGATGACATTGATGTCATTGTTGGCATTACCTGGTTGATACGTGCTATGGAGAATACGCTGGGCATTGAATACTTCTTGACGAGCAATGTGCAGAGTCTTGGGTTGAATAGCGATCAGGAGACCCCGATCGTTCTGTGTACCCATGATTGCAATCATTGCATCCTCAAGCGATGCTTCGCTCAAGTCCACATCTACTGCAGGTTTGTTTGAGAACGTGCCACCAGTCGTATTCGGGTGTGCCGTCGAGCAAAGCTCAACACCATCACCACCCTTGTACGTGCTGTTAAACGCACGGTTGTAGACGTTAGCTGCAATGTTTTCCTTGGTTTGACGGAAGGACATTGCAAGGGCAGCAGCACGTTTCCGTGATACTTGCTCATACAGGTTGTCATCCAGTTCTTCCTTGGTAACAATGTAGCCCATTGCATACGCAACGTGCGTATAGCGAGTCACAAAACCTTGGATCTCAGAGTCATACGTAGTCGCGCTACCTTGACTCTTGACGGGCACAAGACCAAATCCGGTCAGTTGAACGTCTTCCTCATAGTTCTTGTCCGAGGTTTCGCAGTCAAACAGATCCGTATACTCAGTTTCATGCTCATCGTAAGTCTGACCCCACCATGCTTTAATACCAGGCCATAGTGCTTTGGGGTGACTTGCAGTTGTGATAATTCCAGCCATGTCAGTCTCCTGTTACGTTCCAGTACGGCCCGTAGGCGCACCGAATTCGTGTGTATTAAAGCGGCAAAGGACGCGCTGGTATGCACCAAATGCGTTGTTAGTCCTCTGTACCAAACCCAGAATTTGAATCGGAAGCGAACTAGAAGTAGAGATAGTTGCGCTAGGGATGCAAGTATTTGAGAATTGGTTAGACGGGGTAAGTGCTTGACTGTTTGCCAACGTGACATCAGTACCCGTGTTAGAACCAATACCAGCATTCAGACGAGCACAAGAAGCAACCAAGTTGGTAGCAGTCGTACCGCAACTAGCTTCAAACAGAAGGTTAGGATCATCAGCAACATACACGTATCGAACAGCGGTACGTGATCCTGCCAAGATAAAGGTATTCTCAAGGCTAAGGGTATTCCCAACAAGGGAAACACCAGCATCAGCCGTTTGAATACCAACAATCACTCCCAGAGCAACAAAGCTTGATGCCGCAGCAACAAGTACTTTTTGCACGTAGGGGATACCGTTTGCATCAGAACCACCGGAAGCGTAGCTAGTAACAATATCTCCGATAGCATAAGAGCAGATAGTATCCGCTGTAGGAATGGCGTACATACGAGCAGCACCGTTGTACACGGCTCCACTCAGGTAACTAACGGGGCTTAGACCGTTAATTTTTGCAACGTTTGCCATTTAAGTCTCCAATATGGATAGGGTTTCAGGATAGTTTGATACCATCCCTAGGGACATAGAACGCAGGATTCTCACCTGTAATCTTGCCACCACGGACTGCAGTATCAATCATGTCGTTCTTGCTTTGAAGTTCGGCTTGATCTTCCTCATACCATTCTTGCCTAATCTTCATCAGGTACGCATACATTGGTTCACCTTTATCGTGTGTACCAACTAAGAAGCGCACTCTGCTATCTCCTAAATCTCCGTTACGTGAAGTCACGTTTTCGGATACACCCTTAATCTCAGACGGAGTAACAAACTCATATCCGTTTTCTGTAGCTAACTCTAACCTTGACTTGTCATCATTCATAATATGCAAATGATAACCAGGAATAGTTCCATCAACCTTCAACTTACTTGATGTGCCATTAAAGACACCACGCTTACGGCGCACAGCACCATCTTTAGCTGGTGTTACTTCTGGCGTAGGGTTGATGCGTTCTTGTGTTGCTTCCAAACTCTTCTCTCTCTTTTCTTGCAGCGTATATGCGCGGGGCATAGTGTTCTCCATTATCTAAGTGTTATTCAGACCAGTCGTAATCAGCAACGTATGCTTCTTTTGTCATCAACTTCTGCTTTACAAACCTATCACAGGCTGCTTTAGCTGTTTCTGGCAAATTGTCATACGACCTTTTACTACCACTGTTCCCACCACTACCTCCCTTGCCCCTACCACTACCCGACTCAAGCTGATAATTTGGGGTACGCTTTTCCTCTTTTCCAAACTTCTGAGGAAACTCTTCAGCTAGGACTTCATCAAGCCTAGTAAGAAAAGCATCTCCAGCTAGTCCTGGGTTCTCAAGTCTAAGGGTCTCTCCTATGGCATTGGTCATAGAAGTCATCCTCTTATCCTTTCCAAACCACTCATTCTTGTCCAACCAAACTTGAAGCTTTGGATCAACTGCACTTGGCAATGCACCCCGTACTGGAGCTTCTTTAGCAGCATTATCCTTTGCAGTCTTTGCTTCTTCTTTAGCTGAATCTATTGCATCATCTAAAGCATTAACCCTCTGTCCGTCACCATCTGTAATAGCTTGGGCACGCGCAGCTTTAAGATTAACTACCTCTAGTTCAAGTTCCTTTGCCTTACGTTCATAAGATTCTTTTTGGAACTTATGAAATTCATCTGCTGCAACTCTAAACTCTTTCAGACTTTCTTTAGTCTGGTTAAGTTCTTTAAGAAGGTTCTCATTATTCTTTCGAAGAATAGGAAGAATCTCCCTACCACGCTTAACAAAAGTCTCAGCATCTACCCAATCCTTTTCATCCCCATGAAACTTATCTTTAGGAGCCCACCCTTGAGAGGATGCTTCTTTGATAATCTTTTCATCTACTTCTGGGATCTCAGTCTTTACTTCTTCTTGCTGTTCAATCTCTTTAGTCTCAGCCATCATATACTCCTAGTTCACTAACTTCGTCAAATAACTGTTTAAGCACCTTTTTTAAGGTGAGGGTCTACCAGTTCTACGTCTTCATCTAAAGTAGCCGTAATGTCACCATCATTGACCATCCTATACTTCACTCCATCCCTACCTGTGTAGAGCAGCCCTGCGTATTTAGCAAAAGCTACCTTATCGCCTACCTTACACCAGGGAATAGACATATCGTCGTAGCAAGTGTCACCCATAGCCACTACCACACCTGTGGTATTTGCCATTTGTTCACGTTCTCGCTGGTTATCCGTACCTAAAATGATTCCACCTGCACTTTTTTCCATAATTTCTCTGGGAAGTACCAAAACTCTGTGTCCCGCTGGGTTAATCCCACTAGGATTGCTTGGGTGCGTCATAAAGTTCCTCATAAGTGATATCTAAAATATTAGCTATTGCCCTGCACATACCTTTTACTAGCTCTGGGTGCTCATAAACATCGTTTATCAGCCCTTCTTTCATGGTTTCCCTTTCCCCAACAAGCTTTTTAAAGAACTTCTGGGTAACTGGGGAGCTTTTCCATTCCTCAAATCCATCTAGTGTTACTGGTTCCATTGCTTTTTAGTCCTTTAGCTTTCTACGGTTGGGATTTCTGGGGTTCCTGTAGGTTGGTTAGCTTTCATCTGGTCAAACACCTTGGTCATGGTATCTATACTACTTGTAAGCCCTTCCCTACGTTCTCTTTGCAAAGCTATTGCTGCATTAACTTCATTAATCTTGTGATCCCGTGCTGAACTTTGTATCTCTGCACCAATGAAAGCTACCTCTGCTTCCAGTTTTTGTATCTTAGCTTGGCTAAGTTCTGCTTCTTTCATTAGTTTGAGCAGACCAAGTTTGAGATGCAGATCCATTTCAGCCTGTTTGGTCTGTGCTCTGATCTGTTCAATCTGAACTTTAACGTCAGGCCCTGCAGGAGGAATAGCATTCTTGCCAGCAGGATCAGGCAACAGAGCATCAATGTCTGGAACCTTCAGAGCTTTTAGGAAACGTTTCTCAGCTTCATACCGATTGTAAAGTCCTGGATTAGTCTGAACTGCTGCCTGAATTGCCATTGCTTGCTGTAAGCGCAAGGAGTCAGACGTAATACTAGGATCAGCACTAGGGCGAACATCACTTGAATCACCCTCATAGTCCTTAACAAGAATCACCCCCTTTCCGTTGGCCTCCGAAGTAAACATAGAATCTTCTACTACGTGCAGTTGGTTAAGTCGGTACTCTTTACGAAGCTCTTGCTTAAGGGAACGGTAAGTTCTTTTAAAGATGCCATTAAATACTTTCTTACCTTCTTCTGCCATTGTTCGGGTAGTTTCAGCAGGTGTGTTCTGTCCTGGGTTTTGACCTACCAAAATATCTACAGCACCACCAGTACGTTCGCCGTAGTTAATTAGCAGATTAAGAAGTGTAAAGAGAACCTGACTAGGTTCCCTTACTGGCAAAGGCATGATCCCTTTTCTAAGGTCATCCCCAGTTGTGTCTACGTGCTTCCATTCCAAAGGAGCAAAAGAAAGATTGCCACCCCTAAGTTTGATGCCACGGCTCATAAATCCACCAGCCGTATTAGCCATCGTTCCTGCATCTACAAGCTGGTTAATCAGAGTATTGATTGACTCATTCAGAGGCCCTAGAAGAACCCCAAAACCAAGATCATAAAACCCACCATCAGGAGAAGGAATAAAAGGATATTTGGTAAAACATCTTTCTGGTTCAATACTGAGGATTTCATCTTTGACACTCCTCTTGATACTGGTCTCAAAGTATCTGGCTACAATCCTAGCTACTTTTCTAGTGTCTTTACGAACACAAACAATGTAGGGCTCTTGATAACCATCACCATCAAAATCAATGTAGCAATGCTGTTCCAAGATCTCATACGGAGTACTCTTATCGTTTGATTCTGGGGGGTTCATCCCCTGAGCTTTGTTCTGGGCTGCTTGAAGGGTGTTGTTATTTACCCCAACATTGTTTACGTTTGGACGAGTCTCACTTACATCAGACCACAGTCCACGTACTACACGCTCATAAATGTCATTCTTTGAGTAATAGAGAACGTGAGTAATACGAGGTGCTGTATCAAGGCTCTTAGTCCAGTAGTTGACCACAAGGTCTTTAGCAAGGATGTTTTCACTTATGTTGTATCCTTTTATAGGATCAAAGAAGGTCTTCTTGAAAGCACAACCAATGATTGGCTGAGAGATAAGAGCCTTATCCATCTCAGATTCCCAATCCTCATCCTGCTCCATGATCTGATAACTCATGTGAGTTTCAATGCGTTCTGCCCGTCGAGTCTTCTCACCATCGGGGTCTTCCCCAATTACACGGCATTTAACGGGAGTATCGCCATTGATCAGAACAGGGTAAGCCCTAGCGTGATACTGCAGTGCAGCAATGGTTACTAGGGGGAACTTAATGTTTGAGGAATTAGGCCAAGGAAAGTTCTTGGCTTCAGCAACTTGAAGCGCAAGCTTCATGCTGTCTTCCATTTTACGCTCCCAAGAGGAACGGCTAAGAAGGTCAGCTTCGTAGTCTTTAACTACCTGCATCCCAATCTCTTTACATTGCTGCTCTGTTAGCAGATCAACAATGTTAGGGGTGTAGATTAGATCTTCTGTTTTGTATTGATATTTAGGATCTAGCATTTTGGTGTTCCCTGCCTAGTAATTTGTTCCTAGTAACCTGTGGTAGCTGAACGACCAGCATCTTCTTCAGCTTTGTATTTGTTGACCATAAGCCTGTACTCTTCATCCTCGCTCTCAGCCTCAGTAGGAGCCTCCCACATTCGGTCAAGCATAAGACCCATATAAGCCCAGGCATCTACTTGGTCATCATGCTTGTCTCGCGGAAATCGTAGAAGTTCGTCCTCAAAGGGTTGATACCAGTCTGCATCTTTATCAAATCTGACCGCACCTGCTCTCATACGTGCTTGCATACTCCTAGCTCTGGTAATCTTATCGGCACTGGGCGACAGCAAAACCGTGTTGATAAAGGTTCCCCGCTTTAGCATTTCAGCATTGAGGTATGGCCCAACAGACTTCTGTATAACTCCTTTTTCAATTCCAAAGAGTACAGGCGTATAGACACGCTGAATCATCATCATGGCATCAATGATCTGAAGCGAATCCATGCGCTCCTTCACAACATGGACGAGGTGTAACTTACCATCCTCATCCATTCCTGATACACAAAAAGCTGAATAGTCTGCTTTCTGCGACTGCGATACTGCCAAGTCACAGGTGGCATAGTATATAAGTTTCTTTTTTTTGTCTTCTACCTTGATTGGGTAGAAGTCAGACTTCCTAAAGAAAGTGTCTGTTTCATCCAAGGGGATGTTGAGCATCTCCTGTGAGTAGACATCTGCCAAACCTTGTCGAGCATAGTCTTCTTTGGCAGCTTTAAACTCAGCAGCAGACTTCTTCTCAGGCCACAGAATCTTCTTAAAGTCATCTGTGTACGCCCTGTACTTGATGGATTTCCAAGACAGTTTGGCATCTGTGTACTCTTTCAAGTCTTCTTGTATCAAAGACTTGTGCCCGTTGCGTATCTCCTTTAGGAGAGAAGAGGGCATCAAGTTCTCTAGAAGACTGTCCAAATGTAGGATAGTTCCTACTATTCGTATCTTTCCCTTGTCAGACAGGGCAGGAAGCAAAGCTCCATAGAACCAGCGTTTAAACTTAATGCGTCTATCTCGGTTCATTACAATCTCATCGTTCTCCATGTCATCGCCTACGATGAGTCCTGGTCTACGATTCTTCCACTTTAAACCCCGTAGCTTCTGTTCAGAACCTTTGGCTTGGATACGGAACAAGTGCCCGTCATCCATGTTGCAGATTAGGTCATCTTCAGTATCCTTGAGGAACTCCTTAACCCCAAACAGATTCCTTAGGTCTTCGTTCTCAATAAGTTCTTTTTTAATGTCTCCAAGGAACTGCACACTTTGACCCACAGTATCCGAAACAATGATGACATAGGAATCCTCTCGAAACAGTACAGAAGCTAGGACGTAAGCATGGGTTACTACCGTACTCTTTGCATGGTTACGAGGAGCAGCAATGGCTACTTTAGTATGGGAGCTAGTGATGTATTCCCATATCTCACGATGAAATGCACCTGTCTCAGAAGGATCATCAAAGTTCTTGCGTAGTACGCTATTTACAAACCCTTCCAGAACATCGGCTGTAAGTCTAGTCACACGTTCCTACTTTTTAAAGCTCTTAAGAGTTTGAGCCAGCCTAGCTTGTTTGCCTACCTTGCCACCCCTAGAGGCAGCAGCAGATAGCTTAGAAGCAGGAATCCTTAC
>Ga0181352_1000566_pt1 | contig 15533 bp, 17 predicted proteins | sample Fa13VDMLBSN_FD_130103 | JGI IMG/M metagenome (GOLD analysis project Ga0181352, IMG submission 130103) | Freshwater viral communities from Lake Michigan, USA - Fa13.VD.MLB.S.N | ecosystem: Environmental > Aquatic > Freshwater > Lake | place: USA: Michigan | collected 2013-09-23 | reverse complement strand
TGAAAAAATTCAAAGCTGCAATGGAAAAAGAAATGAAAAAAGCTAAATTTCCTGCAGTACCACCTAAGAAAAAAATGGGAGGATATGCTGAACCTAAAACTATTAAAAAGAAAAAATAATGGCTAAAAAAGAAAGGTTGAATGCCCGTGCTGAAAGAGTAATGGGTAGAGCGCAAAAGAACTACAACAAAGCTCAAGCTGCTATTGCTGCTGACAAAGCTAAACCATCAACTACAACTAATGCGCCTGTGTATATTGACAGAAAACTTGATAGAGCTATGATTCTTGAAGATAAAGCAAAAGCCCTTAAAGCTAAAGCAAACTCTATGAAGAAAGGTGGTTCTGTAAAAAAGAAGAAGTAACATGGCAAAGAAGTTACAGAAAGCTCAGTATGGTAAGACAATGTCTAAACCAAATACTAAGTCTAAAACTTTTCCATCTTGGAAAGAAATCCAAGATGCATGGAATGCGGCAGAAAAAAAAGCAACAAATCCTAAAAATAGGAAAAGTTTAGAGCAGATACAAAAAGAATGGATTGATACTGAAAAAAGAGTTACTAATCCTAAAAATAAATCTGCTAATAAAATTGAACTTTTTAAAAAAGGGGGATCTTCTAAAAAGAAATAACATGGCTGAGAAGAAAGATAAGAAATGGATTCAGAAGGCAGTTAATCCTAAACACAAAGGTTACTGCACTCCCATGACTAAATCTACTTGTACTCCTAAGAGGAAAGCATTGGCTATGACATTTAAGAAAATGGCTAAAAACAAATAATCTTAAAATATATATAAAATGAAAAATTCAGGCGGTGTCTATGTAAGACTTAACGGTAACCAACCAGTACAGAAAGTTGCTGGTTCAAACGGTGTAGGTCACACTAAAAGTGCTAAAGCTGCTGTTCAGAAAAAAGCTGGAAGCAATGGCGTTGGGACAACTAAAAGCCAGAAGGCAAGTGTGTCTCCAGCAGCTAAAAGAGGCTCTACAAAAAAAGGTAAGTAATGGCAACAACAAAAAAATTAACTCCTATGGAAATGGGAGGATTGTATTCTGGTATGATGTCCTCTGATGTGTCTACCTCTATGCCTGAACCAGTTTCAGGGTATGGTAATATGGATATGTCAGGGCCTAAGCCTAAAAAACCAAAAGGCTATAACTATAAAGCACATCAAGCTAGAGGTCAGAAAGCATTTAAAAACCGTGGTAAATGCGGTAGAAAAGGTTGTTAATTAATCTTATATGTTAAACAGCACACTACAGCTTAAAATTAAGCAAAGACTCAATAAACTTGACAGCCAGGATTATGAAAATCTTGAGTGCTGGCAAATTATTGAGGCTTTTAATAAAGCTCAAATTGAGTGGGTCCGTAGACAAATTATGGGCCGTAATATGTCTCAAGAGGGTGCTGAACAAACAGTAAGGAAAGTAGATGACCTACAGAATCTTTTAACACCGGTTCTTTTTACATCAATTAATGCAGGTGCCTATTATGAAACTGAACCATTACCTAGTAATTATCTTGAGTTTCATAAAATAGATATTGAAGCAACTAAAGACAATTGCTGCACAGAACCTAAAAAAATGATTGTTTATCTTGTTGAAGAGGCTAATAGTAGTATTCTTCAAAGAGATGAGCTGCGCCAACCTAACTTTGAGTGGGGAGAAACTTTCTGCACAATAGTAAATAATAGAATAAGAGTCTATACAAATTCTGACTTTACCGTTAGTTCTATAACTCTTCTTTATTATAGAAAACCTATAAACATTCAAATTATTGGTTGCGGAGATCCTTATACAGGACTAGTTGCAGCAACAGACATTTCATGTGAATTTAGAGATGATATTACTGAGATACTAATTGACTCTGCAGCTTCCATTATGGCGGGTGATATTGAATCCTTTAGTCAACAATCAAGAACATCTCAATCTTCAGAAACTAACACATAATAATGGACACTATAAAAAGACCTCTAAAATCTAATTCTGTTGCTGGAAAGAACATCCTTCTTTCTAATGAATGTCTTAGTTACCTTAACTACCGCATTCAACAAGAAGAGTTTTCTTCTAGAATGTATTTAGCAATGTCTATGTGGCTTGATAATAACGGCTATGTAAATGCAGCTAAACTGTGGAAGAACTACTCTAATGAAGAGCTTGCCCATGCAGATTGGTCTAGAACCTATATATTGTCAATGGGTGTTCAGCCAAGTACTCCAAAGCTAGATCAGCCCGGAGAAACTTTCTCTGGATTACCACAGATTATCAAAGACTCATATGAGCATGAGATTGATATTACTAAACAGATTAAAGATTTGGCAGATGATTCCTTTAAGAAAGGAGATCACATGCTATATGAATTAGCTCTTAAGTTCTTAAAAGAACAAGTAGAAGAGCATAACAAGATGCAAAACTGGATTGACCAGCTTAATGCATTTGGTGAGGACAAGATTGCAATGCGTCTTTTGGACCATGAGATGAAAGATTATTTGTAAAAATTTGGAAGCTATAGAAAGTTTTCATATATTAAAGTATAATTGTTTGTAACCTTTAAAATTTAAAAAAATGGCATATTTTAATCACGCCTTTAATAAGGTGTTTGTTGGAACCAGTGGTTTTTACACTGGTGTAGGTGCTAAGACCACCGATTTGGCAAAAGGAGATTTTACTTTTGTTAATCCTGAGACATGGCTTGTAGCTGATGTTGACGGCCCTACCGATGAAAAATGTCCACTAGTTCTTGTAGCAGGTTCAATTTATCAGAATGATAAAATTGGACCTTTTCACGGTGGATATAAGGAGACTGATAAATCTAAAATTATCAACCCTAAGTACATCAGTCGTTTTTATCGTGTAGATCCATGTACACCACAAAATCAGACTATCTCTATTGGCACAACGCCTTGGACTATTCAGGAAGGTGTTGAATTGGAATGTGTAATTCCTGGAGTTACTCAAAAAGATTTCCTTTGTGGAGAAACTTACTACCTACGTGTAGATTTGAAAGGTTCTCCAGTATTGCGTTTCCTTAGCCGTAACTCATATTTTACTGCTGATGCTTATACTGGTTGTTGTGATGCAGGCGCACTTGCACCTACTCCAGTAGATCCAACTACAGTATATATCCTATGGGCTAAGCAATTGCTTAACAGTCCTTTGATTCAGGCGTTTATCAACATTACTATATTTGATACAACTAATACAGCTGTTGTTGATGGTGATTATCCTATAATGACTAAGGATAACGTTAATGATCCTTTAGCTCCTTGGAATACTTACACTTCTGTGGCTGGCGCAACTGGTCTTGAAGCAGGTATGTATATTACAGGTGCTTATGTAGACACTCGTTTTGGAGATTGCACTTTCTACCCAAATGATTCAGTTCTTGCTCACGTTGAGCCTGTTAAAATCTATGCTTCAGAAGTAGATTATACTGGTGATCCATGTGAGTTTGCAAATCTTTGTGTATCTAATGTGTGTGTTCCAATTCAAGGAGCAGGTTATGGTGAAAATGTAATACGTGAACTTATTCTTTCACAAGGATATTCTCAGTCTCCATTTTACACTGGAACTGATCTACGTATACGTGAGATTACTCAAGGTTATGATGTGACTAACACAATTGACCGTGATGCTCAATACTACAGATATTTCATTCAGCACAGTGTTCCTCGCTTTAATAACCCAACTGGTACTTTTGATAATGATCAGTACTTGCTTGAAATTATTGCTGTAGCACAACTTAATGACTTTGAAAACTTTATGGCTCTGTGGTTGGCTAATTCTGGTTCAAGCTGTACTGAACTTGAACCATTTACATGCCCTGAAGCTTGTGTAGTTCCATACACAGTAGGATAATAAATAAGTAATAATCATAAAAGGGAGAGGGAGCCACAAAACTCTCCTCTCCCTTTTTATTTTTGCACACATGGAAAAACATCAGTTAGCTTTAGATATTCCGGATACACTAAGTAAGTGTATTTTTCGCATTGTAGATGCTAGTATCTATAGTGATGTGGCTCCTGTAGAATGTCTCAAGATTGAGATTACTCCTCCAGGATTTACAACAACTTATGATATTACAGATCTTCAACCAGCATTTTTTGAAAACATTAGTGCTTGTGATCTAGGACTACAGACTGCAAATTGTGGAAATACATACAATGACTTTGCAGATGGTGTATATGTAATACGCTATAGTGTTAGCCCAAATGATATTGTTTATGTAGAGTATAATCATTTGCGTGTAACAGTAGCATTGAATAAAATAAATGACTTACTTTGCTGTATGGATGTTCAAGGATGTGAGCCGCAAGGTCCTCTTAAAGAAAAACTTAGAGAGGTTCAGCTGCTACAAACACTCTTGAAGGCCGCTAAAGCAAAGGTAGAATACTGTCATACTCCGGGACAAGGTATGGATATTTATAACTATGTTATGAAGAGACTTAATAAGTTGTCTTGTGGATGTGGCTGCAGCTCTTGCCAATGATAATTTTTAAAACCAACATATCATGAGTAAATGCCCAAATTGTGGAGCTGCTATAACATGCGGCTGCCAAAAAAGAAAATTAGCAGATGGTAAATCAGGATGTACTAAATGTGCAGCCGGAATAACAAAACCTACTGCTCCTAAAGTTTCAGGTGCTCTTCCTAATAAGAAACCAACGTCTGATACTAAACCGATTGTAAATTCAGTCAAAATAAACCCATAAAGAAATGATTGTAAGGTCCTACTCGTTATTCTTACCATCTAGTACTGATGATCCACTTTTTATTTCAGATGATTTTGGTCAAACCTGGACCAATATAAATCCTGTTGGACTATCATTTGCAAGCTATGGTAATACTGCAAGTATTACAGTTGACCCTTACAATAGTTATAATTCTGTAATAACACTTGGTCCTCAGGTATTTAAATCAACAGACGGTGGTTATAATTATTCTGTTTCAACCGGTGCTGGAAGTGCTAGTGGATTTCATAGATCTTTTCATAAAGATTCAACACATGTAATTGTTGTTGGTGATACCATAGGTTTATCTACAGATGGTGGTAGTACATTTACTAACTATGGTTATAATCCTGTAGTAGAATATGGACCAACAATGGTTTCTCCATCACTTCTATTTATAAGAAGTGTTTATTTTGAAAATGTTGCAGTTGGTTATATGAATATATATGACAAACTCTACAGATCAGGAGATGGTGGTATTACATGGACAGTAATATATGGTGATAATCCTATTGAAGTTGGTTATCCTATTACTGGAATATCTTCTGAGGGTGACTACATTACTGTAATTAATGGTAATGGTATTTATCATAGTTCTGATTTTGGTGTAACATTTAACTTAGTTGAGGGTCCTTTTCCAAGTGGTACGCCTAGTGATGATAATGCTTTAAATAATCCTTGGCGTAATCCTGGTGTTTTATATGCTAAAGCTAGTACTGCCAATAATGTTTATAAGAGTATAGATTATGGTGCTAGTTGGACAGTAGTTGGAACTACTCCTTCTTTTACATATATTGATTCTATTCATGCTTATACTGGAACTAATCTATATATAGTTGATGGCACAGGACCAGCAGATATATACACATCCACGGATAGTTTTTCTACTAGTACTATAACATTATCTACACTAAACAGAACAGTTGCTAATGATTCTGGTTATGCCTATGATTGTGGTGAGTGTCCAAATATAAAGTTTACATATAATCCAGTTACAGCTCAATGTGAGCTAGTAGAAGAAATTACTATCTGTAATATGGGTTATCTATATGATCCTGTTACAAAAACATGTATAAGTACTACTGATCCTGAAGATGTTTATACACCTTCACTGTGTCCTCCTGATTGTACAACTACTTTAGGAGATGACCAGAGAGGCCGTTGTGAGTGTATTGAAATAGCTTCTTTTATACCATGCTGTTATAGACTTGATGATTGTGCTGAAGTATTACCATCAATTGTTACACAAACAGATCTGTCTGATTATGCATCGGCAGCAAATGTTTTAAATATACAAGGTTCAGATGCATGCTGGACTGTGACTAAGATTGATGATTCTCTTTGTTCTGAAAATGTAGATGTAATAGTTACAGAAGTATTTGAATCATGCGAAACATGCAATCCTTCTTATGCTTTGTATAATTGTAAAGATACTGGCGTAGTTATTTATACTAGTGAGGATCTTGAAGCAAGTCTTGGAAAGACTGTCCAGATATCTGAATATCCTAGTGAATGTTGGCAGATAGGTCCTAATACTAAAACAGAGTTTACACTAGAGGAAGTTACAGTAGCTTCAGAGTTTCAATCTTGTGCTATTTGCAATCCTCCATTGTATCAGTTGAATAACTGTTTTAATGATGATAGTTTTATTATTACTGATTCAGATCTTTTGAATCTTATAGGGAAGACTATTAGTATCCAGGGTTATCCTGGTCTATGTTTTACAGTTACTGAACCAACATGTCAATGCTTATCTATTACTCTTGTAATTGATGGAGATACTGAAATATTTACTGTAAATGCCTCTACTGCTTTAGTCAATGGAAGATATCAGTATGTTTTTAGTTTTTCAGGAACCAATTATTTTATTGCATGGGATATTACTCTGACTAGATGGGAATTATACAATAGTGATACAGCTACACTATTAGCATATTCACCTGTTGATTTAAAATGTATATACTCATCTTACTGGATTATTGTAACAGGTGTTGATTCAGTTGTAACAGCTAGTTGTTCAAATACCCTATATGATATCAATGTGGATCAGGTATTCTCCGACTGTGAATGTTGCACTACTAAAAATTGTAAATAATGACATCATTTTCTTGTATAACGCTTCAAAGCTGTCAAACTGATAATCTGGTTTATATAACTACACCTACTGGTACACCTCTTGACATATATCTTCAGGCTGAATTAGGAAATGTAGTTCAAGTAACAGAACCAGAAAATTTTCCTGATATCTACTATACAGTTATCTCGGCTTGTGGAAGCTTTGAATCTATTCCAGGATCACCCTGTGAAACTTGTTTTTTAAATGCCGTTACTATTGATCTTACCTATATTACATCAACAGGGTCTGATGATTGTCCTATAAATACAGCATACGTTCTTGTTAATTGTAAAGCTAGTAATATTGTAATAGATGCCCCAGCAGATTTAATACAAAGTGCATCAACAGCACTTGTTACATCATCAGATCTTGCATTATATGTAGGATCTGTTGTAAACATTGCTGAGTATCCTAATAACTGCTATACTGTTTTTGGACCATATACAGAAGATACCGGATGCCCTTGTGATTATTATACAGTTACAGAAGCTTATAAAGATTGTGAATGCTGTCTTCCTGAAGCACCTGTTGTATTTACAAGAACAACTCAGCAACCTGTAAAGAAGTTCTATCATATAACTGATACAGAGTGTGAGATTAGAGTTAATACAAGATTTGCTGATAACTACTACAGATTGTTTCAAGGTCTTAAATATGGCCTTAAGAACTGTTGTGGTGATGTGAACTTTGATAAACTATGGATTACTAAAGAACTTTCAGATTATTCTTTGATTAATCCACCAGATGTATGTATACCTGTAGTAACTACAGTTGTAGTTGATACTTGTCCTACAGCAACCATTGTAACCTGTGATATTCCTACTGATGTTTCAGGAACAGGTGATTTCACATAATACTTTGATATTGATTAAAATTTAAGTAAATTAAAGATATGGCACTACCTATTCAATCTAATAGCACCCAAGAAGGATGCAATCCAATTTCTTCAAACTGTGTCATCTGGCAGGGTCCAGATATTCCTTGCATTAACTTATGCAATGGTGATACTGTTAGTGATGTTGTTGCAAAGCTTGCAGAAAAGCTTTGTACACTTTTGGATCAGACTACAATTTCAGCATATGACTTGTCATGCTTTAATCCACTATGTCCTAATCCTACTGATTTTCAAGCTCTTATACAAGTGATTCTTGATAAGATTTGTGCTCTTGAAAATGTTCCTCCTGCCTCTGTTGTAGGCGCAGGGTGTCCTGATGACTGTATAGTTACTGTTGCAACTTGCCTTCAAGGTAAAGATTTTCTAGGAGATACTATTACTACTCTACCACTTAAAGATTATGTGATTAGAATTGGTAATGAGATCTGTTCTATTCTTACTGCAATTACAACTATCAACGCTGACATTACAGACTTACAAGATAGAGTAACTTATATTGAAGATAACTGCTGTAATACTCCAACACAGCCTACAGTACCCTCTACAAGTTGTATTAGCGGTGCTACAGGAATGCCTATTGTATCTTTTGCTGTTCAACTTGAAACAGCATTCTGTGCATTAGAAACAGAACTAGGTAATATGGGAAATGCAATAGCTGCTCAGTGTATTACTAATGCAGATCCTCAACTTGGAGTATATCCTGCAACTACAGCTATGTCTGCTCTTGCTCCCAATTGGATTCTATCACCAGCTTCTTTATCAGAAGCTGTTCAAAATCTTTGGGTAGCTCTTTGTGATACTAGAGATGCAGTATCAACTCTTCAAGGGTTGGTTACAACTTTACAAGCAGATCTTGCACTATGCTGTTCTCCAACTTGTGCTGATATTGTCTGGAGTTATGTAGCAACCGGTATTCAAGCTTCTAAAAACATTAAGGTTTATCTATCAGGAGCAGTTCCTGCTGGATTTACTTATTGCGGTGGTGGTTCTACAGGAGATGTTATTGTAACAGATGCTTTTGGTAATAGTTTTACTTTTACTGAAGATGTTCTTGATAGTATTAATACAGGAGCGGTTATCACTCTTGATGCTAGTTCTGCAGGAGCTCTATCTGAAAACTCTGTGCACTATGATGTACAAATAGACATGTGTCTAACAGATGGTACTTTAACATGTAACTCTTCAAGATACTATTCTTTCTATAACTCAGCATGGTGTACTGACAGAAACCCACAAGCTACAAGCACAAGTGATGGTCAAGTTGATATTACATGGAACAGTGCTACTACAGCTCCTGAAACAACTGATTATTTAGTTACATTGTATACTACTCCATTTACGCCAGGTGGTGGTGTATTTGTAGCATCAGATCTTCAAAGCTACAGCGCTTCTGGATCAAGAACTTCTAGTTTTACAGGCCTTACTGGAGGAAATCTTTATAGAGCAGTAGTTAGATCTACACAGAATGGTAAATACATTGATTGTGAAACTAGTACAGTTGTTTGTGTAACAGCACCATTACCATAAATAAATAAAAAAAAAAATAAAATGAGTTGTACTTCATGTGGTTCTACAAATACTAGCTGTGGGTGTAAGGATGCTCCTTACACTACAGTTAAAACATATACTTGCCCTGCTGATTCTGTATGCCCTGTACCTAATCCTTGTTCTGAATATGTAGATACAAGATGTACCTACTATAATGGAGCAGGTATCTGGGAAATGGGTATTGAAGATGGAAGATCATTACAAAGTATAATTCAGCAAATGATTATACGTACAGGAGCTGATCCGGAATGTGCTGATCCTTGTTCTACTTGCCAAGCAACATGGAATGTGTTTCTAGCATCTGCTACAAGCACAACTCTTACTATAGCTTGGGAAGCATCTGCTACGGCTAACACATATCAAATTGAATATCAGGCTTTGCCAGTTGATCCATGTGATTTAGGAGCCTGGACATTGATAGCATCACAGACAACTCTTACAAATACTATTGGTAGCCTTACAGCTAACACATATTATTTGGTAAGAATAAATTCTATATGTGATGGTGGTAACTGTTACTCTGTAACAATTAAAATTAAAACAGAAGCCTGATGGCAACAATATCAATCACATATATACCTCAGTATGAGGGTTGTCATAGAATAGCTGTAAAAGGTGAGGGGATAGCACCCGTACCTCCTTTTTGTGTTTACATTGATTCTTCACCATCTGTAATAGGGGAAGAAAAAACTACTACAATAACTATTGATGAAACATATTCAGAGTGTCTTCCGTTTCCTTTAATTGCATGCGCTAATTATACTATAGACGCTTATATTCAACCATGCTGTGCTGCTGAAGACGATTTAGCATCAAGAGTTACTCTTAAGTTTGGAACAACAACTAATAAATGTGATGATTATAATATCTCTTGTACTAAATCGGGTATAGCAAACATAGTTATTACAAATCCTGGTTCAGGTTACACTTCTACCCCATCTGTTATAATATCACCTGCTGGTGGTGGTTCCGGTTTTGTAGGAACTGTTGTAATGGATGGAGATACTGTTGAATCTGTGACTATATCTAATAATGGACTAAATTATACAACAACATCAGCAGTAAGATTTGATCTTTCTCCTACAGGAGACGATGCTACAGGATATATTGAATACTGCCCATGTGGAACTAACTGTGGTGCAACTTCTGTTTTAAGTTACAACAGTTGTGTAAATCAATTACTTGAAACTACAAGTACACCATTTACTGGTTCTTCTTATAAAGTATGTTCACAAAGTACACCAACAGTTACAAATTCACCAGAAACAATTATTCAAAAGATTGCAAGTGAGGCATGCTGTGATTGTAAGAACTACAGAGTATCAAATGGTGAGAAAGATAGAACTTTAACTATTGAATATATTGATTGTAGCAATGTTAGAAACAATGTAGGGATACTACCTGAAGATGCATTTGTTGGTTGTATGGTACCCGACTCACTTCAGATTGTTCAGGATTATCTTGTAGTAGTAACACCTCTAGGAGACTGTCCATAATATTAAGTTACGTTTGTTGGTTTAGCGTGACTGACTGCAAAGGCCTTGGGGAGAAGTTTCCAAGGCTTTTTGCTATATATTTGTAAGACACATTGTTAGATGTAACTGTATTTTTATTAAATTATAGTATAATGAGGCAATTCAAAAAACCTGATTTAAATGCTCCTAGGTTTAGACCTAAAGTATATAATGTTTTGGATTCTAAACTTTTTAAAGAATTTAAAGATAAGTATCCAAAATACAAAGACATTGATTATAAGACCTTTAAGTCCATAATCACTGCTTGTAATGAGGTTTATAGAGAAAAGGTTATAGAGTACAGAGACGGTGTAGAATTGCCTGAGAGTCTAGGGTTTATGTTTATTGGTAGCTGCAATGTAAAAAGTGAGGCTAGGCCAAATATTGATTTTGCTAAATCTAGACAATACGGTGTTGTTGTTACTCATAAAAACTGGCAAACAGATGGGTACTTAGGTAAAATATTTTACACTAATTATTCAGTTAAGTATAAAGTATTAGATAGACAGATATGGAAATTTACTCCATGCCGGTTATTTAGTAGGACAGTGAAAGATGAATATCCTAAAGATTGGAATAAATACGTAAAAGTTGACAACAATATGAGGATCTCAAAAATGTATATAACCAGGAAGATGCAGCATATGGAAGGTGATAAGAACCTAGATGCTTTGTCTGACTATAATGAATTTGATATATAATGACTACAATAGGTGAAAGCATATCAAGAATAAGAAACTTGGTAAAAGGTAGTAAGCAAGATGCCTTTCTAACAGATAGATTTATCTATAGCCTTATTATTAAGTATGCTAAGATGTACATTAAACGTCAGGATGCTCTTAATATAAGACTTAAGTTTTCTAGTTTGTTTAGAACTATCCCTTGCGAAGATCTTATTGAGACTAATAGGATTGAAGCATGCTGCGGGTCATTGCCTAGTTCTTGTAAGATTATGCGTACAAGAAATAAAATACCGCTTCCTTTTGAAGGAGCATATGGGGCATTTATAAGAACTGTATCTTCTATTGATGGATCAACAGAAGTTTATAGAACTAGCCCTGCTGCCTTTACTTCAATGACTAAGACAACAGCATTTAAATATAATAAACAGAAATACTATTGGTACCTTAATGGCTATCTTTATTTGCCAAATGTAGATTGGGATGCTGTTTCTCTAGAAGGTATTTGGGAAGAAGATATCTCTGTATTTACATGTGATACTAAAAATGTATGTAAAATAAGACAAAAGGATATTCTTCCTATTCCGGATGATCTTTTTGCTGAAGTAGAAAAACAAGTTTTACAGGATTTAGGATTTGATATTCAAGTTCCTGTAGATACAAAAGCAGTTGATAAACAAAACATTCTAAGATAATGGATTACAATTACACCTTAAAATATAGGACATTTGATTCTCTTCTTGAGGATGTTAAAATGGATCTAAGAAACTTAGCTGCTGATACTAGTATAGAGCCAGGGCAATTGATCAAAACTGCTAGAAAAGTAAACTATGATTTAGGTCTTAGAATACAACAAACTAATGAGCAAGTACTTGAAGTATGCAAAGGGAAAGCAAGGTTGCCTGAAAATTTTCAGGTTATGAACTTTGCATTGCTTTGTGGTAATTATGTTGTTGTAGATGTGCCGCCTCAAGGTACTCATATTGAGCAGTTTACACCTGAATACAGACCTTGGGTAGAAGCTAACCTGTGCAATAACGAGACTACTTCTGAAGGAACTTGTCTTACAAAATGTGGTAGTGGTTACATTTTGATCCAAATGATTAAGAGTACACGTAGAGAATTCAGATCATTTTCTCCAATTGTATTCAGAAGTTCTCAATTTGTAGATGTAGACTGCCCAAGTAAAAAGTGGATTGCTCATGATGAAGCATATATTAAAGATGGTTGGTTGTATACAAGCTTTGAAGATGGCCATGTTTATATCAACTATCAAGGAGATATGGTTGATGATGATGGGAACTTGATTGTTCCTGATCATCCTATGATCAATGAATATTATGAATATGCTTTAAAGAAAAAGATTCTTGAAAGTCTTTTGATGGATAATGTGAATGTAGCAACTCAATATCAGATAGTTAATGCTGAATTGCGTACTGCAAGAAACTATGCTTTAACAATAGTAAACACCCCTAACTTCTCTGAAATGCAAAGAATGTGGGCTGCTAACCGTAAGGCTATGTACTCTAGGTACTATGACATGTTTAAAAGTTACTATCTTCCTCTTAAGTTTAGAGTAAATAATGCAGTATAATTATGGCTAAGAAACAGTCAGGAGAACAATATAATACGTCAAGTAATGAAACTGGTGCTTTTGCAAAAGGTTTAGTCAGAGACTTTGATGAACACTTTGACCCAGAAAATTCTTGGCCCTATGCCCGAAATGCAGTAAACAACTCTGTAGAAGGAGACTTGGGTGTGTTAGGAAATGAACCAGCAAACATTGCTTGTGGGCAAGCTCCGTATACTATTATAATGCGTATACACTTGTTTAAGCAGTATTGGGCTATTGGTTCTACAGATAATACTAATTCGGAAATAGGATTATTTAATGAAGAAGACTGTTCTTATAGAACAATTGTAAATGATCCTTGTCTTGGTCTTTCAACTTTAAATCTTATTACCGGTGCCTCAAAAGAAAACTTTGACTGTTCGTGGTCTATTTATATGGCTGATGGTAAGAATCCTGATAGGCTTATTAATATTGGCAATCCTGACCTTTGGCCTACTAGTCTGTACCTTGGCAATAACTACTATGCTAATAATGAGCTTTGGCCTGGTGTTGCATGGAATAAAGAATGTCAGGTTATTGACTCTTGCACTATTTGTACTAATCTTAATACTCTTAATTGTGAAGAGATAAGACTTAGTAAACTTGTTACCACACCTTGTATAATAGCAAGTGTAGGTTCTACAGGCGGTAATATCTTTAATGGATCTTACTTTGCAGTTATTGGCTATACTATTAATGGAGAACGTTATGGTGATTATAGTTCTCCATCTAATGTTGTGAGCATATTTAATCATAGCAATATTGCAGGAGCTATTGAAATTAACATTTCTAATTTAGATGTTGGCAGTTTTTCTGAGTTTGAATTAGTAGTTGTAACAATAATTGACCAGGCTACAGTTGCTAGAAGAATCGGTATTTATAATACAGTTAGTAATAGTACTATTGTCCTTGATAATATTGATGAGAGTTTGCCTACTGTGCCACTTGAACTTATTAATTTAAGAACTGATACCTATGAGAAGTCTGATGCTATTTATGAAACTGCAGCTTACCTACTTAAGATAGGCCCTAGCACTAAGTATGATTTTAACTATCAGCCTCTAGCAAATCAGATTGGGGCTAAATGGGTGGTAAATAGATATCCATCAAACTATTATAAAAACAATGGTTATGTAACCGGATACATGAGAGATGAAGTATATTCTTTCTGGATCCGTTGGGTTTATAATACAGGAGACAAGTCTAGCTCTTATCATATTCCAGGTAGAGTTGCTGTAGGAAATGAAACCTCTGTTATACCAGGGTCTAGTATTTATAGTGATCCTTTTGAAAGAGTATTTGAAATAGACAATACAGCTAGTATTGATGGACCGGTGCCACTAGGTACTACTGCTCAAGACGGAGGTATTCCTTTAGTAAAAGGAACAATGGCATATTGGGAATCAACAGAAACCTATCCTGATCAGATGCCTGATGTTTGGAATGCTACTAGTGATCCTGCTCTTAGTGGTACCTATGATACAAATTTTGACCTTTGTGGTAAGCCTATTAGACATCACAAGATGCCTGAGGATGTTATTAATAACTCTGCTCAATATAGTAGAGCTACAGCTACAGGAACTAATACAGCTGACTATATCAATATTATAGGGGTTCAGTTTGAGAATATAAAACCGCCTGTATATAGAGATGGAGATGGTAATGTTAAAGTTGTTCCTGGTATAGTTGGTTATGAAATTCTAAGAGGTAGTAGACAAGGTAACAAGTCTATTATTGCTAAAGGTATTATTAATAACATGCGTAGGTATGAAACACCTACTGCTAATGACCCGGATGGTTTGTATCCTAACTACCCATATAATCCTGTAAGTAATTATCTTTTTAATCCGGATGGTGCAAATATTCTTGATCCTACATTGTCTATAACAGAAGTAAATGGTAACGGTAGTAACTTAACATCTGTAACAGAGAATTATGTAGAGAAATCTTATTTTACTTTCCACTCACCGGATACTAGTTTCTATTCTCCTTATCTATCAGGTAAAGAGTTTAGATTATATACAGAAGTGGGAGCTCCTAATAATGTCACTGGTAACTTTGAAGATGTACCTGGGCACCCTAAGAATAAGATCCTTACAGACCTATCATTAATTACAGCACTTATAATTGGTATGGGTGAAGCAGCTCTTGCTATGAAAGGTAAGACTGTTCAAACAATGGATGGTCCTAGGGTTTTGAATATTGGTCAAGCAACTCCGCTAGCTACACCAGGTGTAACATTTGCACCTACTATTGGCGCTCAACCTTCTCCTGCTGCATCTGGAACTATAAATGGAACTAACCTTACCGTTGCTGCCCTAGGATTTCTTACAGATCTTTTAGGTGCTGATTTAGCAAATTCTGTAACAGGTTTATTTGAACCTACTAATGTTTTATATCAAGAATATGTAGCAACGGATTTTGGAATTGGTGTTCTTGGTAGA
>Ga0181352_1000564_pt1 | contig 15552 bp, 23 predicted proteins | sample Fa13VDMLBSN_FD_130103 | JGI IMG/M metagenome (GOLD analysis project Ga0181352, IMG submission 130103) | Freshwater viral communities from Lake Michigan, USA - Fa13.VD.MLB.S.N | ecosystem: Environmental > Aquatic > Freshwater > Lake | place: USA: Michigan | collected 2013-09-23 | reverse complement strand
TTTGAATCGTATAGAATTACGATTTCATCTTCGGTTCGTTTCCGATCTATAAGAAAAGTAACTAAACGTTGTAGTTCGTTTAATTCATCTTTTACTGTTATAGCATAACTTATTTTCATAGTTTATTCAGGTAATACACCAATATACGAAAGAGCTTCCATATAGTCACGTTCAGGATAATGTCTTAATGTTTCCATATCCATCTTCCATTCATAATCTTTCCCTTTGGCCTTAAATTTAGCTTTTTCTTCTTCAGGCATCGGAGTTGCTTTTACAGCCGCCCACTGCCAATTATTTTTATTAGTACCATCAGCAAATACCATACCTTGGGAAGGTATATTAACCATTGAGGGCATCCAAATAGTTCCATTTTCGTCTTCAACCATTAATTCTTTATATAATTCAGGTAAAATTTCCATTTGTTCTTTTAGAAATTCTGAATCTCGAGTCATTATAGTATTAGCTTGAAATCCACACCCCATACAATGGTATAGTTTAATTTGGTCGTTTATTTCTTGAACATATGCAGCATCACTACTACATCTACTACAAATTTGTAAATTATCTATCATATTTTAATTTTTATATTTCCAAATAAAACCCCCACAAGTTTGAGTTCTACCTTTTAAATTATTATTTATTCCTTTAATATTTAATTGTTTTTGTGCTTCAACTGTACTGTACCATTCTTTAATTAAATTTTCTTGAAGATCATATTGAAGAATAGGTTTTCCAAGTTTTGCTTTTTGTTCTTTACTCCATTTATTTCCTATATTAGGACTAATTCTACCTTTTAAAGATTTACTTTGTTTAAGTTTAGATTCTTTACTTCTTTTTTTCCCTTGATGTATTAAGCTTATTTTTTCTCTAAACCCTTGTGGTTTAGGTTTAGAATTAGCTTTACCTATCTTTTCATTTCTTTCTTTACTTCGAATCTTATTAAAAATTTCTTTTAATTCTTTAGGTGTTTTTTTAGCAAAAGGATTAATTCCTCTTTTTCTATTATCTTCTAAATTATAAAAATCTTCTCTTTCTAAAGCGTTAAAATAATTTATCCACCAAGTTTCTTTTATTTCTAGTTCTTCTATAGAGAAACAATATTCTAAAATATATTTTTTAAAATTTTTTCTTCCATATTTTTGAAGAGCTTTCAATATAAGAGTCCCACTTCCTAAATATTTGGGATTATTATGAGTATCCATCCCAATATATTTTTTACCATTCACTAAATTTTTTACTAAATATACTATCATATTTATAAATATGTGATAGGTGCAGAAATGATACTTTTAGAAATTTAATTTTGTTTATTTTAGGATTCTATTTTTTTAAGTTTTGGAAGCTCTATTTTTTTAAGTTGGGGAAGTTTTAATTGAACTTGTTGTGGAAATTCAGGTATACTACCTTCTAAAATTTGACCTACTTTTTCCTTCATTTTATCCCAACTAAACTCTGTTTTACTTTTATAAGCTTGACGTTTAGCCCCATCAGTATATTTTTTATAGTTTTCAAATACATCTTTTAAATAATGTCCTACTTGACCTAAGTCAACCGAAAACCACTGACTATCTTGAATTATCCAATCGTTAACTACACTAGGGTGAACTGGGGTTAATTTACCATTTAATAAAACAGACATTTGTGGGTCAAGAAAATCAATATGACCACTCCAATTTGTTGTTATTACTGGTTTTTTGGTTTGGGTAAATTCAAGTAATGGGCGTCCAAAACCTTCACCTTTAGTTAAATTAACCATAGCTTTTACTTTAGGGTGATTATAAATCCCATTTATTTCCTCGTCTGTAAATTCACCGTGTAATAAATAAACATTAGGTAGATCTTTAGAATTAACTGTACGTTTAATTTGTTCTATCTTATCTAAAATCAAGTTTCGATCCATATAGGAAGATCCAGCTAATATTGAAGTTTTTAGAACTAGAGCTGGTTTTTGTTTTTTATTTTTAAAGGTTTCATAAAACGCCTTAATTAATAATCCAGTATTTTTTCTATCTTCACCTAAATCGCCTTGCAACCAATGTCCTAAATACAAATAAGCAAATGATTCAGGAATAGAATTTAAAGAATCAATTAAAGTGCTCTGTGGAAGAGTATCTAATAGTTTATAAAGATTTAGATCTACGCCTTCAAATAATATTTCTACAGGTTTATTAAGTGAAATTGTTCTTACAACTTGATTTGTTTGTTGGTTTCTTTCTTCAAATTTAGCATTTAAAAATACATCTTTAGCATGTTTTGAAGATACAATATTCAAATCCATTCTATTCAATCCATCAACCCAAGTAGGGTTACAAACTGTAGTTTCAATCCCTGCTGTAATTCCTATATTAAATTTTCCTACTGATTGAAATTCATTTGGAATTGTTATTTGAGCCCAAATTTCGGGTTGGCGTGGGATTTGATTATCTTGAAGAATGTGTTTAGTTAAAAAACCCCATTCAGGATTTTTTTCTATAAAACCCCAAGGCGTTCCTCCCCACCTTTGGGGTAGTATTTTTACATCGTATTTGTCTAATTCGATTATAGCTTTTACTAGGTCGCGACTACGACTTCCGTAGCCTGAAAAAGTATCTATAGGGCAACTAATTATAAATAACGGTTTCATTAATATATTAATTTATGGTTTAATTTAGGTTTTTGAAATTTATTAGCTTCTATTAATTCAAATTGTTCTCTTGGTTTCCAGGTACTAAATAGTTTATCAGTGTATTGTATAAATCTTTCAGCTTGGTGTTTTGAGGTAAATCCTGCTTCATCTCCCATAGCCCATTCCCTACCTGCTAACCCCCTAGCTTTACGTTCTTCAGCCCCTAAATTATAAACTTTCATAATTTGTTCAGCTGCATCTTCCCATTTGCATCTATCATCAAAGATATAAGGAGTTACAGGAGAGCCCTGAATTGAATGGTTTGAGGGATAAACTGGGAAAGCCCATTTTCCATGTTTTTTATAAGTACCTCTATGGTTTGAAGGAAAATCAGCATCAAAATTAATCCAAGTACCATCTTCAAATTCAAAACGCATTTGGTCTTGCATACCCCCCGTTGTATTAGCTATAATAGGGACACCCGCTAACATAGCTTCAGTTAATGATAATCCCCATCCTTCGTTAGATGTTAAGAGGATTTGAACATCTGCCATATTATACATAAAATTCATTTCCTTAACATGTTTTCTACCTGTACTGAAGATAAAATTAGCAGGATTTAAACATAAAGTTTCTATAACTGCTATTAAGTCTGTACCATTTTCATCTACAGGATCGCAATGGAGTAACATTACACATTTATCAGCTTTTTCTTTAGGTAATTGCTTCAAAAAGTGATCAAAAGCCAAAATTGCATCCGGGATTTGTTTACGGCGAATGTTTCTAGAGTTAAAGTAAACTACAAAATCATATTCTTTCTCTCTAAATAAGTTCTTTTTATATTGCTGAAATTCTTTATCTTGTTCTTTATTTAAGATAGGATAAAACATTTCAGGACTTAATCCATGAGGAACATATTCTATAATTTTGTTTTTAGCTTTATCACCTAAAACAAGTTTATTAATATTTACAGTTTGTTTTGAAATACCTAATAATGCATCACACGATTCATAAAACGCCTGATTGTACATAGGTGCGGGGTAATCATCCCAAATATTAAGATACAAAATTGGAATATCTTTTCTAATCTCATTTTCAATTTGGAACAACCACATAAAATAACGAGGGTCAGTAATTAACATTACTGCATCTGGTTTTTCGTGTTTAATTAAAGCTCTTACAAATTCAGGATTACCATAACCATCAAACGGGTATAACATTACATTAGAATCTGCTATACCTGCGTTTTGATTTGTATCTTGGCTTAAGTCAAATCTTTTACCTGCTTCAGGATGTTTGATAGCAGCCCCAATACAAACCCAATTATAGTGGTGGGCAGTATGAATAACTATTTCTCTACCAACATTACCTACACCTGAAGGTAATCTGATGTCGTCTGTAATTAATAGGATTTTTTTTCTTTGTTCTTTTGGAATATAACCTTCTTTCATAAATTATTTTGTTTCTAAAACGTTGTGGTTGTGAATAGTTTTTCGGAAACTATCATCGGTAAGGTACAAATGAATTGCTCGATCGGCAAGTTTTTGTAATGAAAATTTATACCTTACACATGAAATTTTAAATTCTTCAAACATTTCACTTTGAATTTTTACACTTGTTAGTGTCATATCTTTTTTACTCATAACATTAATTTTTTAATTGTATACTTGTTGTATATAAATATATCACATTTTTAGGAAAATGTACCTTTATCACAAAGCTCTTTCGAGTTATTAAAAGGGCAATAAGTACAATTTTTATTAGGGGTTTTAATCATAGGATCAATTTTACGTGTCCCATCTTTATTCATAGTTTTTTCAAGAAACTCGTTTACGGCATTAACTGCTTTATTAAGTTTTATTTTACCTGCAGCCGGAGCATAGGTTTGTATTCTATTATTAGGGTAATCGGGGTGGTTATGAAGTTTACGTTTTACAATAAAATATTCTATTTCAATATCATCTATTGGAAAATTGAATTGTTCAGCAAAGAATTTTTTATATAAAATCAATTGCATCATTTTTACCTCGTCTGCTTTTTCTTTATCCTTCCACCCTCTAGTAGACGTTTTAATATCGATTATTTTTATTTTATTTGAAAGTTCATTGTACATTACAATGTCTATATACCCCTTGTATAGTATGTTTTTATAAGCGGAATTAAACGCAATTAAAATAGGAACTTCTATACCTGCTAACCACCAATTACGTTTACTAAAATATCCTTTTTTCTTCTTTTTAAACCATTCTAAAATAGCTTTTCCATCTTCAAAAAACTCTCTTAATTCTAATGAACTAGAAAAATGCTGTTTTTTGTTTTGCTCATAATCTTTTTTATAATTTTCCCTTAATCTATTTTCAAAATATTCTTCTAGATTAATTCTATCTGCTTCCGCCATACTTTTATTATACATTACATCTAAATAATGTTGTATAGCTTCGTGCATTGAAGTTCCAAATGTCATATGAATGGATACTTCAGATTGATAGTGCCCATCCCTATACATTAACGCCCATTTGTGTGGGCATTGTTGGAATGTGGAAAATTGGCTAAATGAAATTTGTTTTTGGTAAGCGTGATTAAGGCTAGCAGGAACAAATTTTTTAACCTCTTTTACTATTTGTGGTATTTTATTTGCCACTAAGAGTTTGTTTTAATTTTTCTAGATATAGAATGCTATCGTGAAGTTCCTCCTGGACATGGGTAATCCAGTCTACTACTGATAAATCAGTTCTATCTAAATCAGTTCCGTATTTGTTTTTACCAAATTTAGCTCTAGTAACGAATTTATCTATAACTGTATCTACAATAGAATCTGTTACTTCTATTTCTCTAGTTTTATTTTGACTCATATCCTAATTTATTTAAAATTTCTTGTATGCCTTTATTTCCTAGAATATAAGTATATTCTTCTGCTTCTCCAAGGGAACATTCATAGTATTTACTAATTTGTTCTACTATATCTTTTGATGGGCTTTTTTTAGTTGATTTAATATATTTTTGAAAGAATTGCTTTTTAGGAATTAATTCACAATATATTTTATAATACTTTTTCTTTTCAGTATATGGAATATTTTGAACATAATTTACTAGTTCAATATAATCTTTTGACATACTCAAAAAACGAGATATCATATATGGATTAAATGATTCCCATTCCTCATTACTGAATTTAGAGGAAGGAGATTTAGTATATGTAATCTCCTTCAACCAATCAAATATAGTAAATGACTTATTTTGTTGCGTCTTCTTTGTCATATAACTCTTGGAATTCTTCTCTAAGTTCCTTGGGCAATAACTCAATTAGTACTTTACCGGTTTTAACATCAAAAAATATAGGTACGGGGATAACACCGTCTTCAGCAGTACCCGCAATAAATTTGGATACTTTTCGCAAAATAACACCCTCTTGAAACACCATATTACCTTCAGGTGATTTAATGGGGGTTGTGGTTTTAATGTCAATGTTAAGTTGTTGTTGTGGTTGTTTATTCATTTTATTTAATTTATTAATTCGTATTCAATTGTTTGTACTTCTCGACAGAAATATAACATACCATCTTTTCTAAATGTATGAGAACATAACCAAAGATCTTTTAATTCATTAACCATTTCACTGGGTAATGTTTTTGGTTCTTTTATTGTTCTATATAGTTGATAGTAATTATTATTTGCCTCTATCAGTTGCCCTAGATTCATTAAATTTTCGTTTAACTTGTTCTGAGATTGGTATGGGTCCGCCTTCATCGTCTATCCTGACAAAGGTCATAGATGTAGTTAATATAATAGCCTCTTCTTCTTTAAACACATTATATGATCTAACTTCAACATCAAATGTAGCTGATGTGTTTCCTATATCGTTTAATTCACAATATATTTTAAGTAATGAACCTTCTTTGGCTGATTTTTTAAAGATACATTTATCAATAGCTATTGTAACCATATTTTTAGAATGGCATACTTCCATAGCATAAGCAGCTACAGCAGCATCTACCCAAGATAATAGTTTACCTCCAAATAGGTTTCCGTGAAAACCTAAATCCATTTTTTTAATCGGGTGTGTGGCTAACAGTTTCATTTTATATCAATTAATTTAGCTATTAAACTCATAGCATTTATTTCTTTGTCTATACGAAAATTGGCTTGATAGGAATGTTCGTTAATATAAATTGCTACACTACCCTCTCTATTAGGGGCATAAACCGAAGCATTATCATATAAATGTCTAAATAATTCTTCAAAATCATTTACACCCGAATCTGCTATAATTTGTCTAATAACTTTCCAATCTGGTTTAGTTTGTTTTAATTCTTCAATCACCGCAGCTGTATAATTAGACGATACTAATACTGATGGGTCTAGTTTAATTTCACTTTCATGAGTAGATAATTGAAGCGTATTAAGCATTTTACGTAAATCCGGGTAATAATGATTTACTACTGTTTTAATATCATCAACAGTATAAATTGTATTTTCTGTATCTAATATTTTAGCTAAATGCTTTGCTATATCTTTTTTAGATGGTGGCTCAATCTTTAGTACCTGACAACGAGATTGAATTGGGTCTATAATACGTTCAATGTAATTACAGGTAAGTATAAAGCGTGTAGTACGCGAATAGGTCTCAATTACATTACGTAACGCTGCTTGCCCTTGAATTGTAATAAAATCTGCTTCGTCTAATATAACTACCTTTAATGGTTTGAAAGAGGCTGTACTAGCGAAACCAGATACTTTATCCCTAATAGTATCAATACCACGTTCATCACTACTATTGATGTAAAGATAGTCACAGTCCAAGTTATTAACAATAAGCTTAGCAAGAGTAGTTTTGCCACAGCCCGCACCACCGTAAAATAGAAAGTTTTGAATATCATTTTGTTCTAGATATTTTTTAATAGTAGCTTTAATATGTTCATTACCTACATACTCATCTAGTGTTTTAGAACGATATTTTTCAACTAGTAATGTATGTTCTCTATTCAAAATCTCCATACAAATCGAATTTTTTAGGTTGTGGTTTAGGTATTTCTATTTCTTGGGTTGTTATAATATAACAAATTCCATTCATAGGTTCAAGCCTAAATGCTGTAGGTTTATGAGCTGCTGAAACGTAATATGCGTTTAATACCTCTGTTAAGGAGGAGTATACTTGGTTATTAGTTAATAATGTCCAAGTATCTCCTTTACCCTTAACTCGGTGAGCAATTTCAACTAGTTTTTCAACTTGTTGTGTATCCATTAGTACATCCCCCCCATTAGACTACTAGAATCGTCTTTCTTTTCATCTTTGGGATCGTCTACTATTACACATTCAGTTAATAGAATGGTACCTGCTACTGAAGCTGCATTTTCTAGAGCAACACGAGTTACTTTAGCTGGGTCAATAATTCCTGCTTCTTTCATGTTAACAATAGTTTCAGTTTTAAGGTTAAAACCATCCCACACTTGGGTAACATCTAGTTGGTTTAGGATGCCATAGCATTCAGCTTCTGTATAACCCGCATTAGTTAGAATAGTTGTAAATGGTTTAGAACAAGCATCGTAAACAATGTTTTTTCCAATAAAAATACTGCTATCTAACTCTTCTCTAGTTTTAGTAATTGCCTCTTTAGCACATAGCAAAGCAATACCACCCCCTGCTACAATACCTTCTTCAATAGCTGCTTTTGTAGCATACAAAGCATCTTCTACTCGGTCTTTGCGTTCTTTAATTTCAGTTTCAGTGTTGCCACCAACGTGAACAATGGCTACACCTCCCGAGAATTTAGCGAGTCTTTCTTGAAGTTTTTCTTGCTCGAAGGAGGTTTTTGCTTTTTCGATTTGTTGTTGAAGTTCTTCAATACGTGCTTGTATTGGCTCAGACTTTCCTCTTCCGTCGATAATTGTTGTTTCATCTTTTGTTATTGTTACACTACGAGAGCTACCAAACCAATCCCAACTGAATTTGTCAAGTTTCATTCCCTTATCGGTACTAAATACTTGCCCCCCAGTCAAAATGGCGATATCCTCTAAAATTAATTTTCTGCGATCACCAAAATCAGGGGCCTTGACCGCAGCTACTCTAATAGTACCCCTCATTTTATTTACAATAAGTGTAGCAAGTGCTTCACCATCTATATCTTCGGCGATAATCAACAATGGTTTGTTTTGGGTTGATACACCTTCTAAAATAGGCAATAATTCTTTTATTTGGGTAAAACGTTTGTCTGCAATTAAGATAAGCGGATCTTCTAAATGAGCAGTCATTGTAGAATTATTAGTTACAAAATAGTGTGACTTATAACCTCTATCAAACTGCATACCTTCTACTGTTTCAAGATATGTTTCACCTGTATTAGATTCTTCAATTGTAACTACACCGTCCCTACCTACTTTATTTAATGCTTCAGCTATTAGTTTACCTACTTCAACGTCATTATTAGCTGAGATGGTTGCGATTTGTTCAAGTTGTTCTTCGCTTGAAATATTTTCTTTAATTTCATTCCTTAAAGTATCAATTACTTGTTTAACAGCAGCATCTATACCACGTTTAATTTCAACTGCGTTAGCACCATTGTTGAGGTGTTTTAAACCGGCCTTTACCATTTCACTAGCCAATAGTGTTGAGGTTGTAGTTCCGTCTCCTGCTATATTAGCAGTTTTAATGGCAGCTTGTTTTACCATTTTAACACCTACCTCTTCAACATTATCTTTTAGTGTAATGTTTTTAGCAACAGTAACTCCATCTTTAGTGCTTTGTACTTGTCCTTGATCATTTACAATTACAACATTTCGTCCATTAGGTCCTAAAGTTGCTGTAACTGCTTTAGACAACTTATCAATTCCATCAACAAGTTGTTTTCTTGCGTCTGCCCCAAATTCTATAACTTTACTCATAATTAATTATTTATTTTAGCTAAAATTTCATTTTCTCTTCCAATCCAGTATTCTTCACCTTTATATTCAAATTTAGTGAAACCCATAGTTGGTAGTACAACTACGTCACCTGCTTTTAATACAGTTTTAAGAAATTCCCCAGTAACGGATTGCATACCTGGTCCTACAGATACTACTTTACCGGTTTTATTTTTTTCATTCCCCAAATCGGGCACAACAATGTTGCCATATGTTGTTTCTTCTAGTTCAATTGGCTGCACAATTACAGCATTGAAAATTGCTTCTAAGTTCATACGTTGTAAGCTTGGTTTAAATTGTTAATAATTGTTTCATACTCGTTCATAAATCCTTTTATTGAATCATAACTTTGGTTTTTAGCAGTATCTTCAGCTATCTTACTTAAGGCTGTAGAGAGAGATTTATAGTGGCCTATTTTTTGTGAATATTCCTTTTTGCTCTCAGCAATAACATTTTTATGAACTGTATAGCAACTTTCCTCTAACTGAATAAAGTAAGGTTCTAGTACAGGGTCTTTAAGATACTTAGTATACTGTTGGTCTTTCTTTCTTGCCATAACTTTTTATTTTTTTAAATTGCAACTTAAGGGTTTTATACTATAAATATACGAAATAAATGGAAAATATCCAAGTTTATTCGGCTTTTCTAACAAAGAAATATTTGCTTTTCCAATTTTCTCCTTCAAATTCTAATTTAAGTAAACCATTAGTATTTAATTTCATATTAATATCATCTGCATCTTTATTGTTAGCCATAACTACTTTAATTGCTTCAGAATCAAACGGCAAATTAAACATAGGGTTTACACTAGTGTCTATGTTGCTATTAGCAATCATATATTCGATTTTATTCGTATAACTTTCGTTATTACCAAATATTATTGTTAGCACATTATCCCCATCGAAGTTTTTAGTAATGGTAAATATCAAATGATCACTCGCTAAAGCATTTTTAGCTTTAATTATATTAGATAAATGCTCGGTTTCTAAAGCACATTCAATATGATAACCATTTGATTCGTTTACTTGTTTAGGGGTCTGAATTAGTAGTGAATCTGCTAAAGGGTAGCTTAGAGTATAATTCATATCCTCTACAATTAATCTATGTTCTATAACATTAAGATTTAATTCTCCAGTTGTAATTGAAATTAATTTATCAAGTTGACTAGTATCGTAAATAGCAATTTCAGAATCAGGTAAATCAATACCAGTATATTCAATTTCACCTATCATAGCTTTATTAGGGGTATTAAATATAATGTGTAAAGATTTATCTTTAATAACCCATTTTACGGATTCAACTAATCCTCCTAGGTTATATTTTGATATAATTTTTTGTAGGTTATTTTTGCTTATCATAGTTAAAATTCAAAAAACATGTTTCGGTAAGGGTTCAAATTTAAGCTCCAACCCATATCACTATAAAATCCCTCAAGTTTACTTTCTAATATAGATTCAAATGATTTGTGTTTGTCGGCATATTGATTCAATAATGTAAGTATCTTTTCGGGCATATCAAAGTCTAAAAACGCAAGTGCATCAATTCTATAAGGATTATCTTTTAAATAAATCCATTTAATTTTATCACCTTGAACTATTCTTGAGTGTTGTTTATCTAATTTCCAAAAGGTTAATAAATCATTATACCTAATAGCAGCTTTAACAGGAGCAGGTGCTTTAGGAGCAATAGCGGTAAACATCGAAGATAAAACGGGTTTACCTCTATCTTTAACCACATAATCGTCTAATGTTTTTACAGCTGTAGGATTACCTAATATAGCAATATCAACATCTTTAGACATTATATGTTCTCTAAATTTAAGAACCAAATCATCAATTTCATTTTGGCTCGCTCCTTTAAGTGTTTTTTCTAAAATTGAATTAAAGAACTTTCCAAATATAGGGGGAAAGTTAGCTTTCATAAACTCTAATCCTTTAATATCTAATTCGTTTTTAACTACACCTTCCTTTTTAGTAATCCACTGAGCGTATCTTCTAGTGGCTCTAAAGTATGCTGAGCGAATTATGCATTCAGTTTTCATTTCGAATCGATGTACAGGGACGTTAAATATATCCGTAGACATTTGAGTATAGTGATTTGTAATTAAATCTTGATATTTAAGTGCTATTTCCTCTAATTTAGTATCTTTTTCATCTTCACCCATTTCATTAAAGTTAGGATATAAATGTTTAAGTAGAGGTTCGGCGTTATAATAATTTGAGTCTGTATCAACATACGCACAAAAATTAGTATCGTCCTTTTTACATATAAACCAAGGGGTATTTTCTAATTGTATCATAATGTTACATTTATTTGGCCTGGATTATCACTCCACACAATATACTTAAAATCATGTGCATCTAAAAATTCAAATACTAATTTTTGCATTTCTGTTGATTTTCCTGTTATAATAACAGATTCTTCTATTCCTTTACCTTTCCATAGATAAAAATCCTCTAATACTTGTTTTACATTAGAGTGGGGGATTCCGTGTAGGTCAATCGTTCTCTTCGGTTTCGTTATTTTCTTCCTCATAATATTCGTCGTCACAATTTTTAAACGGGCTTACATATGAAGTTGCAATGTCACCTTTACTATCGTATAAAGGCTCAACTACTGATATTTCAAATACCATACCTTTAATAGTAAGGGTTCCACCTTGGGTTAACATTTTTCTAAATAAGTTTTCTTGACGTTCCGAAAAGTCACTAGTTAAGCTAATAACTTCATCTTTATCTACTTTTTTACCATTGCAGTAAATAGTAGTTCCACTTCTAATTGATTGTTTTGCTATCATAATGTTGTTTCTCCTTTTAATACTTGATTCATATGGGTGTTTGCAAATAAAGCTGATTCTTGAATAATACGTTGACCTGATAAAGTAATAGATTCACTTAGTACTACATTTCCGTATCTAAATGAACCCAAAGCTGTAGCACCATACAATGAATTTAATAAGATTTTCATAGTATGTTGCATTAAATGATATTTTTCCCCATCTGCTTTATTTCCTGCTTTATAAGCTTGTTTCATTTTATTTTTATAAATAACCCTCTCATCAAACCATTTTGATAGAATTGTTTTTAATACTGAATCAAAATCAGTTCTATACATTACTCCATTTGCTGAAATTGCTAAGTTTTCGCTTTCGATTAAATCGATAATATCTTTTACTTTAATTTGAGTGCTTTTACGTTTTGCATTTTGAATAGTTAAAACCAACTCACTATCCATTTGTTTTAGATCATTTAGCCCGTATCGACAATTAAATATCTCTTTACCTTCAACTATAACTTTTTCATCGGGTATAATAATTCTACCTACTAATGTTTCTTTGCCAATATTTAAAGACATTATAATTGAAGGATACAACGAAGTTAAATCCTCATCAAACATATACTTGTATAAACCAGCTTTAGGACAAAATAAATATCCACCCGCATAATTCTTTTTAGTTATAGGATTTTTATCTCGTGAAGGTGGAATAATACCTTGTGATAATAGATAAGCTGAAATTGCCCCATCGTGAATAAAGCTATTCTTATAAACATCTGAATATCTAATTTTACCTTTATGGGCCAAATTTTTTGTTAATGGGAGATATTGAAATTTCTCATCTAGTGCTTTTAAGATTTCAACGTCACGAAAGTTATATTGAATAAATTTATTTTTATCCTCTTTAAACAATCTATCTAAGCTACCATCGTACTCAACTTTTTCTATATTTACATATTTTTTACCTAAAAAATCAAGTTTATATGATGGTTCATCTTTAAAACTAAACTTTTTATGTAGCTTCATATAATCAAGCGATTCTAAACCTGCTATATCTAACCAACGATGCTCATTCCATTCAGATTCATCTCTAACAAGCCCAATAGGTGAAAGCATACCTGCTATCTCTGCATCAAATATTTTGCACATTCTAAAATAAAGATAGGGTATATCAAAATAATCACTATTATAACCTACTAAAATATCGGGATTAATAGTACGAATGTATTCTAAAAACTTCATAAGTAATTCTTGTTCGGTTTTTAGTGGAATTATTTTTTTATTCCCTTCGTGTGTGTATTCTAATTCACCCTTTGAATCTAAAATTAAAATAACCCATTCGTCTTTTTGTTTATACCACCAAGCTATAGAGGTAACAGGTTTAGGAGCATTCTTAATATATTCTTCAGTTAATGCTCCCCCCATTTCAATCTCAATATCAAAAAATATTTCGCGGTGGGTTGTTGAAGGTTCGTCATTAGTACCATACTTATCAATTAGAAATCTCTGGTATGGTTTAATGTCGTGAAAGTGTAATTTAGGATTTTCTTTATCCCATTTGGTTACTTTACGGAGAGTTTCATGCCGCAATCCCCTAATATTTCTATTAGCATCTATATCATCACACTCTTCATAAGCATAAAAGTTCCAAGAGAATGACTTGTAACCTTCGTCATCCCACAAATGAATTTTATAAGTATTAGGATTTACATATTGTGCGTGGCACGATTTATAACTCATTAAAAGAACTTTTTAAGATCAGGCTTAAAATAATTAATTGACTTCATCACTTTCTTATCATAGCTACGATATACCACATACTTGTCACCAACTCGCTCGTAATGACAATCTGTACCTTGTTCTTGGGAGCGGATTTTGACAGTTTCTTGTGCTTCTGCTTCAGTACTGCAAGCCTTTGATAAATTGGACGCCTGCACTTCCAAATATGCGGGCCAAATTTTATCCTTAAGACCATGAAGGCAAACTCCATTCCCAAGGGATACATAAGTAATGTCGCACAGCGCGTCCAAAATCTCAACGATATCTCCTTTTTCACATGCCTGTTTATATTCCTCAAGTTCTTCCAGAACAAAGTTGTATACAAACTCCCATTCTTTTCTATCAGGTATTGTGGGCACATAGTTATTAGGTTTATTCATTAAAGCGTTAAACTCTTCAACTTCGCTTACAAATGGTACGTAATTGTTGTCTTTCATAAATATTAAATTGTAATATGTCCGTTATTAATTTTGAGCGAATCAAAAAATTCCTTGCGTACTAGGTTATTATTATCCATAAACACACCCGAGGCTTTAGTAGTTACCATAGCAGCTCCTTGGTGGTTAATGCCCCTACAACTTACACAATTGTGTGTAGCAACTATAGTTACAATTACACCTTTGTTATGCTCACAAACTTTATCTACTGCTTGGTGAATTGCTGCTGTAAGTTGTTCTTGGATAGCCCCTCTACGTCCAAAATGTTCTACAATTCGGTTTAGTTTGGATAGCCCAATTACTCTACCTTCATCCCCAGCTACATAACCAATATGTACTACACCGCGGATTGTTTGGTGGTGGTGTGAACATAGTGATGTAAGTTGAATATTACGTTCAATAATAATACCATCGTATCCATCACTTGGGAACGATGTAATTTCGGTAAAATTATTATAACGTCCTTTCCACAAATCATTCACATATGCTTTTGCAACGCGACGAGGTGTTTCCATTGAATTAGGATCGTTTCTCCAATCGCATTTTAATGCATCAAGAAACTGGCCGAATGCTTCGGCTGCTTCTTCAATCATTTTATCTTTTTCTCTATCTGTAAATGGGAAACCAGGTGCAACACCATTAGCATATCCCATTGGTACGCATTCAATATCTTGGTATTGTTTGCGTCGTGTATTTTCTGTTTCTTGCATATAACTTATTTTGATTTAATATAATAACCTTTATTTGGAAATCCAAATTCTAATCAACTTCAACGTGTGTCCCTTTTATTTCTTTTAGATTTCGATACATTCCGTTTTCCCCATCTAAACCATACCCATACAACCAAGCTTCATCTTTAATCATATGCCCAAAAATTAAATTTTCAGGAGTATCAGATGAATAACGCTTAAATAAAGTTACTGGGGTGAGTGACTTAGGGCGTTCAATTGCGAGTTTTTTCATTATATAATTCATAGTGTTGCCTGAATCGTATATGTCGTCTACTATGAATACATCTCTATCGCAGATAGAGATTTCAACTGGTTTTGTAATTTTAAG
>Ga0181352_1000563_pt1 | contig 15558 bp, 13 predicted proteins | sample Fa13VDMLBSN_FD_130103 | JGI IMG/M metagenome (GOLD analysis project Ga0181352, IMG submission 130103) | Freshwater viral communities from Lake Michigan, USA - Fa13.VD.MLB.S.N | ecosystem: Environmental > Aquatic > Freshwater > Lake | place: USA: Michigan | collected 2013-09-23 | reverse complement strand
TTAGATAGTGGTGACTGTTGTGGAATATTTACAGTAGGTCTAGAAGCTTGTGTTTGCAAATTGGTATTTTCTTGTGACATAGAACCAATATTAGATCCTTGTAATGCTGCTTGAACTTTTGGACTAAATTTTGCAGCTTTTTTAGCAACATCACCTTTTGTAAAGTATCCTTTTCCACCTTCAATTTTTGCAGGTTTAGTTTTCTTAGCATCTAACCATTCTGTAACATGGGCGCCTGGATCGAAACCCCAGTTTGCCATGTAGACTGCTCTCATGCTAAGTCCTTTGACTATCAATTTATCTGAAGTTGTACCATCGGGAGCCGTTTGACCAGCATTAACACCCATCACAGTATTTTCTGGAGAGTATTTGAATATTGGTAAGAATACGGTTGTGTATAAAGTTCCTAAATCTGTTTTACCTTTAGTTCCCGATAAACCTTGCGCTTGAAAATAATCATCAATCAAAGATAGTTGCTGCACTCTAGTTAATTTTCTTATGTCTTCAACGGATGTTAGATTTTGAACAGAAGCGAATTTACCTTGTTTTTTCATACTTTCTAAAGTAGAAGGCATAATTTGAATTAATCCACTTGCGTCACCATTAGGATTTTTTGCTGCTGGATTTAATCCAGATTCATTCATCATAAAGGAAAGCATATCTTCTCTAGTTGAATTGTATTTTTTTGCTAAAGCATCAACACCTGCCATAAATTCTTTATCGTTTACTGCCTCTTTTAAATAATCAGGTTCTCTAGATGGTGTAGGTCTAGGTGGTCTAACTGGTGCTGGCGTTGGCGGTCTTGGTGCCGGTGCCGGCGCTGGTGCAGGCGTAGGTGTTGGCGCAGGTATAGGTGCTGGTCTAACTGGTGCAGGTGGATTTGGTATTGTTACTCCAGGTTGTCCACTTACAACGAAACCCCCATCTTCAGTTCTTACTGGATTTCCTTGACCATCACGAACAACATTTGCAGGTATTTCTATATCAGTACCTCTCACTAATTCTGGATTGATATAGCCTCTTCCTCCTCCAGTCGAACTATCTGTGCGTCTGATTGTTCCAGAAACTTCACCTGGTCTTAAAGCTGGTGTAGCAGGTGCTGGTCTAGTTGGTATCACCGCAGGTAAACCAGCTTGTTCTCTTAGTGTTGCACCAGGCATTGCATTTTGCACCATAGGTGATAATGGTGGCTGTGCAGGTGGAACAGGAGGTGCAGCAGGTGGCGCAGGCGGTGGCGGTGTTACAGGTACTGGCTGTTGTTGATTTGATCCTTGTGAATACGCTTCTCTTTCTTCAGCAGCCTGTTCTTCTAAACTTTTTGTATCATATACACTTTGTTTATATTCTTGGTTTTTTTGTTCAGTATCGGCCGCATTAGCTTCTGTTGTATCGGTGGCAGCATAAGCACCTAATGTGGCAACCGATGCGATTGAAGAAATATTATCTATCAAAAATTTTGTTACATCAACACCTTTACCTTTTCTCTTAGAAAAGTTTTTTGTTTCAGATAATGCTTTTAAATTTTTGCTTAATTGTTTTACTTCTTTAGCAATTGTAGGTAAAGCAGATAGGTTTCTCGCCAACTTAATTGAGTTGAGAGTTATTTTACCAAGTTGTTGCTTTGTAAGCGGACCTTCTTTGGTAACAGTTACTGTTTTGACTTTTTCTGGTTTACTAGATTTTTCTTTTTTGGTTCTAGTATTCTTCGCTGCTCTCCAATAACCAGGAACATATGTTTTATCTTGCTCTGCCATTTATTATCCTGTCGCAAAACTTTGTTGTCTTGAACCAAAAAACTCTGTCATAAATTCTTCGTTGTATGCTGATGCAACAGGCAATCTAGTCATATCAACCTCATCACTTGGTGGTGTATTCATCGAAGATTTTGCTGGCACAGAAGCTACTATTGGTGTGCTTGCAGCAGTAATTCTAGCATCGCTTATGTCGGATGATAAAGAAGAAATTTTATCTCCAATTTTGGAGCTAGTTTCATTTCCTGCTGGTGCAGGTGGCGGAGGTAAGTTAGGACTACCAACCATAGCGGCTCTACGACCTTCTTCATCTTCTTCTGGTGGTAAAGGTATTGCGTTTTGACCTTTAAACAATTTTGCTCTTGCCGCATTCTCATCTTCTGGTATGTCACTTGCATTTTGTCCACCAAATACATTAACAGGAGTTATTGGTGCTGCTTGTTGTGTTGGTGTTGTTGGTGTTGTAGGTGCGGGGAATAAATTTGCTGATCTAATTCTTCCAGACCTTTGGTTTGTTCCAGTTTCTGGTTGTCTTTGTGGTATTGGTTCTCCAGTAATAACATCATAATCTTCAGGTATATCATAAGGACTTGGTTTGTTTGCAGTTGCTTCTTTTATTGCTTCAATAAAACCATCATAAATCTTTTTGTATTTTTCAGCTACTGTGCCATCTTCATCGTCTTCATCTTCTCCAGGATAAACACCATATGCTTCTTTATAAATGTCTCTAGCTGTGTTAGTAGCAAATGCGCCAACTTGCGCTGCTGTTAATGCTGCTGCCCCAACTATTGAAGGTGAAGTAAGTATTGCGGCTGCTCCTGCACCTGCTCCGGCAGCATCAATTAAAGCGCCTTCATAATCACCTTGAGCAATTCTTAATCCTGCATCTATTAAACCTGCACCTATTCCTATTCCTGGAATAATTTTCCATGTTATTTTACTAGCATATTTTTTTAGTAAATCTGGAATTTTATTTGCTGCTTCTTTAGATGAAACTTTTGTTGGAGTTTTTGGTGCTGGCTTTGGTGCAACGGTTGGAGATACTTTTGCAGCCGTAGCAGCCGCTGAAGTTTGTGCTGCAAGTCTTGCTGCTCTTATCGCCTGTATTCTTTTGAGTCTGGCTCGCGCACCAGGTTTAACTTTTCTTCTTCCAAAGATATCACCTAAACCAAGCGCATCTAGTATGGTATCTAATATTCCACCACTTTCCTCCGATTCTACAATCATACGCTTCAATAGATTATTGATATTCTTCAAGTCTTTAGACATATCTGGCAAAACAGAAGTATATTTCAATGACATTACCTGTGCTTTATACAGGCGTTCAAAGGTAGTTTTTGTTCCTAGATTGCTTAGTGTTTCATCGAATGAAGCTTTAGTTGGAGAAGTACCAGAACTTTCTTTTTTTTCTTTATCTTTTTTCTTGTCGGGTGTAGCACTATAACCTTTCAGAGAAGGAAACATAGAAGTAAGAAGACCGTTTTGATCCAATAAATTTCTAGGATCAAGACTTTCCATCATACTTTTTCCAAGAGTGGAAGCAAGACCTCCGCCCTGTTTCTTTTCGCTCTTATAAATGTCTGCTAAAGATGCCATTACTTACTCTTTTGTTTTTGTTTTAATCTTTCATTTTCTTCTTCAAGGTACTGCAATAGCATATTGATGTATATCTCTCTTTCCCACGGTATCATATTTTCCAATTCAGTCAAACTATACTTGTGATGCTGCATCAATGAAAAGTTTGTCTGGTAGTAATTGCTCAAACTATCGTGAGAAAGAGTTATCCGAAAAAACTTTGTAAACCCTCTACGGTAATATCTTCTTCATACTTACATTTCTTACATTGAAACTTTACTTCTGTTTTCAATCGTGGAATAGTAGAGAAAAATTTCTGTATCTTTTCCATGTCTTTCTGCTGGAGATTGTCTAGAAACTCATTCAATTCTTCAGCAGGTGTGTCTTTTATTGGGTACTTCATATTGCTATCAAAGATGTAGTCGATACACTTTGGTAGAATTTCAAACACGATTTCTTCTTCAGTTTTTCCGTTTATCTCATACAGCATTTCAAATGTAGGATACTTCATCATCATACCTAAATCATCACGGAGCATAATTTGTTTTGTGTGATCTGGAGAGATGGTTGGTTTTACTTCTGACAAATTAATGTCAAACTTCTCCAAATTGTTGCAAGCTTTTTCATCAACAATGTTGTTGCATCTATATCGTACTTCAACAACTTCGTTTACCGATTTGGCACGAATGTTAAGAAACAGATACTCCAAATCAAATGCTGGCAAAGTATCTACATTCAATTCATCTATCAAGCAATTTTTAATAACTTGTCTGATAGTGTTGACAGTTTCTTTTTCATCGTCAGATTGTGTAGCCATCAGGAGAAGTTTTTGTTCCTTCACCAAGAATGGTCTATACTTTACTGTTTTTCCAGTTGAAACTAATTTAAGTTCAAAAATAGGTACATCTAACTTTGGTAGCATAATAACCTCGCTTGTTAATTATAGTGTAAGGGCATTTCCAAGTGGTAACAATCTTGATCCTGCGGTGCCAAATAGTGCAGCAGCCGCGGCAGACAAATCGTAACCACCATCGTAAATTGGTTTGTATTTTTGGTATGCAAATGTAACAGAGAGTCTATGAAAACCTTCTTCGCTCCAACTCAATGGTTGTGCTGCTATTGATGTTGGAAAAGCATCTATTAACTCTACTGCAAAAATTTGTTTGATGAATTCATCATACTGAATAATTTTTATGTTTGTTGTATATGCAGTATCACTTTCTTTAGAATACCTAAAATTGTAGGTATCTGACGGATGAATGGCTTCTATCCAACGGTCAAACAATTTTCTTTCATAGAAATCGTTGGTGCATAGGAAAGTAAGAGTTGTATCCTGAAACACAGTCTGAAATGGAACTTTGAAAGTTGGACCATAAATCTTTACATCCTGTGTGTTTAATGCTCTACCTGGCAATTCTGCTGTCTCACATTGCAGAGCAAGATATCGTGATACTGCTGGATTGCTGGATGTAGAAGCTGATGAACTAGAATCTCCACCAAACGCATTAGATATTGCATCTGATATATCAGTAAAGACTGAGTTAGGAAAATTTAAAATAGAGGCTATCAAACTGTTTCCAACAAAACTTCCGATGTATGCTGGTATAGGCAACACGACCTCAAATCTAGATGGCTTTGCTAGCCCGTCTTTGGCTTTGATGTTTGATAGAAATAAATTGGGTGAAAATGACATTAGAATTTCTTTCTAGAGTCTGAATAAACTTTACTTGTCGATGCGCCAACGAAGCTTTCAACTGGTAACATTACAGCAATATCCCACTCATTGGCAGTAATTTCTAAGAACCTAGATTCGATGTGGCTGAACAGGTATCTTTTTATACATGGCGTAGCTTCAAATGCTTTCGATGCCGCTGCCAAGTATGCATAGCTGATTCGTAATTTGGTGTTCTCATCAAATGATTTGTTTGATGCTGTCTCACTAAGTTTGTCCAACAAAATGATTCTTTGTCTTGGGGTAATATAGTGAAGATTTAGACCCAAGAATCCATCTTTATAGTTTTCAATTGGAATGACAAGAGGAAATCTGTCATAGTATTTCATTTTGTCTTTTGTCTTTGGATCATAGAAATAGAAATACATCTTTCCGATGATAGAAGAATCTCTTAGCCTCTGTCTGTCGTTCATCAATCTTTGTGGTGAAGGCTTCAGTTCTTTGACCTTCGAACGCAACCAATCCCGCGCAGCATTAGTGCGTGGTTTTAAACCTTCTTTTGCAAGAGATTCAGTTATTCTTTGTAATAGTGTCTTTGCCATCCATCTATTTATCTCATATGCCTAACTCTTTTTCAGTCAGTATTTTAAACTGCCACCCGTGTTCTAGACAGAATAGTTCTGCTGCCTTCCACTTTTCTTGGTTGATGGCATATGTTGCAACCTCGGCTAGCATCTTACGGGTTCTCCGAGACTGTTTTGGTGGCTTCGTTTGCTTTTCCGGTTTCACCTCCAGCATCATCGTAGCTTCTTTTCCGTCTTTCTTTTTGAGGCGGACAACAAAATCTGGAAAGTAACGATGCACCCGTTTGTCGATTGGCGAGACATACTTAACAAACATTTCTTCGGATGCCCACCAAATCACACTTGGATTCTCATCAAAATTCTTCATAACACGCAATTCCCATGAAGAACGGTAGACAATCCTATCGGCATTGCCTTTGTATTTGTTTGGGTTTTTGGGCGTGAACCATCCTTTATATGACATAAATAATATGTATATTTACTCCAAGGAAGCATAATGGCTTTTTCTCCGTTTAATTTGCTCGGCACATCAGTCTCTGTTGATCCATCTAGAGGTCCGTTGGGAGAATTGTATTCTAACCAGCAAAGCACCAATCTTTTGAAATATCCAATTGATTTGGGTGATAAGGCTGATAGAGGTCATTACATGGTTTTCTATATCAAGAAACAAACCAAAGGCATCAATAATGCTAATGTTCCAAAAGCGGATAGCCTATCAAACGGAGAGATTGGAGGTTCTACAGATTTTTCAACTGCGGTACAAAAAACAGTATCACAAACTGCCACTGGTATAGTATCTCAAGTAATTAATTCATTGTTTAATTCTACACCTACTGGTCAAACATATCGAAATGATTCCGCAGCAACAGCAAATTTTTTAAATCGTTCAATAAAAAATAAACAAGGTGCAGCAGCATTTTTAAGTGAACAAAGAAAAACAGTTTTAACAAAAGATAGTATAGCACTTTATATGCCTGACACTTTGATGTATAGTTACACCCAAAGTTATGAATCTTTATCTCCTGGAAAAACTATAGCTGGTCAAATTGGCGCACAATTGGGTGGTACTGGAGGAACTGCATCACAATTTAAAGATAGATTGAATGATTTAGCTACAAGCGCCGCAGCTATAGGAGGAATAGCTATTGATAAAGGAAAACTTGGTGCATTAGGTGGTGACGCTGCCAAATTAGCAGTTTACAAATCAATTGGTGGCATAGTCAATCCTATGTTGGAAGTTATATACAGTAGCCCAGCCTTCCGACAATTTCGTTTTGACTTTTCATTTTTTCCTAGAAGTAAAACAGAAGCTTTGATGATTCAAAATATAATTGAGCGTTTTAGATTTCATCAGGCTCCAGATTTGGCAACACAAACCAGTTCTGCGATACTTGTTCCACCATCAGAGTTTGACATTAAATTTTACTATGCTGGTTCAATAAATCCAAACATTGATAGTATCGGTAATTGTGTTCTTACTTCGATTGATGTTAATTATGCTCCAAATGGTTTTCAATCTTATGAAATGCCTGGAGAACCTACTCCAACTTGGGGTGGTACCGGTATGCCTGTTGAGATACAACTGTCATTAAATTTCCAAGAGACTGTAATTTTAACAAAGTCAGATTTTCAATCTAGTTATCCTGGAAGTCCAACACAACCAGCACCATCGGTTGATACTACTCCAAGACAAAATGGAATAGGTCAAGGTTTAAATCCCGCTGGAGCACAATTTGGTTCTACTCCAGGCAATGCAGCAACATTTCAAACAAAACCAAGATAACAAATATGGCAAAATACTTTAACTATTTTCCAAAGACTGTTTATTCAACAGCAAACAATCTAACTCAAACTGATATTGTTACTAACATAACAAGTCGTTTTGGTTTCGAACAATCGTTGAGAGAAAATACTTCGGCATACTATAAGTATTCTATACAAGATGGTGACACTCCAGAAATTATTGCTTCAAAGTTCTATGGTGATCCAGAAAAACATTGGATGGTTTTAGCGTATAACAATATCATTGACCCACAATGGGATTGGCCAATGGAGTATAACACTCTGATAAAATTCATTGACAACAAATATAGTGCCAATGGTTCAGCAAATGCAACAACACAATCTGGTTTAGCATGGGCAATGAGTGACAACAACGTACAATCTTACTATAAAGTGGTAACAAAAAGTTCTTCTGTTGGTGTAGATTTTGTTGAAAAAATCCAGCTTGATGCTACTAGCTATAATGATTTACAACCTTCAGAGAATACATACAATCTTACCAATGGTCAAGTTAGAGAAACTATAACGAAAGAAAAGAAAAACTATTTTGACTATGAGATGGAACTGAACGAAACAAAAAGAGAAATAAATTTACTGAAAAAAGAATTTGTTAGTGGCGCTGATAGAGAATTTAGACGAGTGATTAATGGCAGATAATCTGGTACAGTCAACACAGTTCACCATAAATCAGTTAGCTGTTTATACTAAAAGTGGTGACGTGCTTGACATATCATCCAATTTTGGTCAATTGCATATATTTGATTCAATATTTGTTCCTGTGATGAATGGCTTTGTCACAGTATTTGATTCGACTGGTCTATCAGAGTATCTTAGCTTTGACGGTTCTGAAGTTTTGTTGGTTGATTTGAGCAAATTTGGAGATGATACGACAAGTTTCAAGAAGTCATTTCGTATTAGAAAAATGGCTAACAGAACAAATTTGAACCCCTCAACTTTGGTTTATGACCTACATTTTGTCTCTGACGAATTGATTTATTCTGACCAACGAAAAGTAAACCAAAAGTATACCGACACCTATTCTAACATCGTTGCCAAAATTTTATTTGAGTATCTTCAATTAAAAACCTTTGCTGGTATTTTTATGCCATCATATGGAATCAAAAGTGTTGTTATACCAGATTTGTCTCCGATTGATGCGATACAATGGTGCACCAATAGGGCAGTAGATGTAAATCTTGGTCCTGGTTTTATGTTCTATGAGAATATTGTTGGCTATAACTTTACAACACTTTCAAACATACTGACGCAAGATGCTATTTTAGATATCAAATTTTTTCCAAAGAATTTGAACAACACGGAAGCATTGGATGAAATGAGTGGTCCAAGATACTTTGAAGTCATCAGCAATCCGGATGTTATGAGAAGAACGCGCCAAGGTGTTAATGCTGGTAAGTATGCTACTTTTGATCCAGTTACAAGAACTCTTGGACATATAGACGAAGAAAAGACAGTCAATTATCTAGACCATTATCAAACTATAAAGCATGGTAACGATACACCATTATTTACTGGTATGGTAAACAGAGACAACACCAACAACTTTGAACAATATGAAGCAAGAAGAAGTTTTGGTTTCTCTGCAAAGGCACGCCAGGCAAGCACATACATAAAGAAAAAAGATCCAACATCAATTACAACAATTGATAACCAAGAAGACTTTGTTTTTCAAAGACGATCTATTATAGAAAACTTAATATCAAAAAGATTGAAGATGGTTATGCCAGGAAACTTTGAGTTATCAAGTGGGTTCAATGTTAATGTTCAGTCTCCAATTTACGGTAAACCAGAGAATGGAGATGAAACAGTCAATGGAAAATATTTGATTGTTGCTTCTCATCATATACTAGACATTAAAGGTAAATTTGAAACTGTGTTAGAAACAGCCACAACATCTACAGATATTGGATTCATCCAAGGTGCATCTGCTACACTTGCAAAAGCTGCTGTAGAATATGAGGACGATTACTTGCGATGAGAAATGTAGAAGATAACACAGATGTAGCTGGTCGTAATGGTTTTGTTTGGTGGATTGGTACAGTAGAAAACAGACAAGATCCACTAAAACTAGGTCGTTGTCAAGTTAGAATTGGTGGTGGTTGGCATTCAGACAACAGACTGAGAGTGCCAACAAAAGATTTACCTTGGGCAACAGCTTGTCTCCCAGTTAACAATTCAAATCCATATGCACCAAAAGAAGGTGATATGGTATTTGGTTTTTTCCTTGACGGAAACAATGCTCAACAACCAGTAATATTTGGTGTCATGCCAGGTATTCCATTGAGAAAAGCTAATCCGCAAGAAGCATTTAATGATGGTCGTTCTATTAGTGAACTTATGGCTGCACCAGTTAAACCTGATGAAACGGGTTCTCTTTATCCAAGAAGATTAGATGAACCATCAACATCACGCCTTGCAAGAAACGATACAGATTACGCATCGCCAATATTAAAAAGTAAGACTGACAAGAAGTCTACAACCTTTGAATATCCAACGGCATATAAGACAAAATATCCATATAATAATGCTATGGAATCTGAGTCTGGTCATGTTATTGAAATAGATGATACTCCTAGCGCAGAAAGAATTCATTTCTATCATCGCAAAGGATCATACCAAGAATATAGACCAGATGGTAGTGTTCAAGCAAAGGTTGTAAAAAATAGCCAACAGGCAGTAGATGGTGATAAGAATGTCTATGTCAAAGGAAATTATACCGTTAATGTAGACGGAAACTTATTGTTCAATGTTAAGGGTAGTATCACAGCAGTAGCTGGTGATTCTATTAGCACAAAGTCTGGTAGTTCTACAAGTATGACAGCAGGCACCACATGGTCTGCCTTAGGTCCAATAAGTGCATCAATGACCTCTGCTGGTCAAGCAACAGTTACTGGAGCCGTCAAAGCTGCCCTTACATCACTCGGCTTTACTGATGTTAAGGGTGGTGCCACTTCTGTTAGTGCATCTGGCGCACTTGATTGTAGTGCGGGTGGTGCAGCATCGTATTCCGCTAAAGGTGTTGCTACACTAGCTGGATCAGTTGTTAATATTTTAGGTGCTCCTGTTGGCGGTGTTGGCACTCCCGATTCTGTTGCCGCTGCGACAGATGCTTTGGTAAACAATGTTAGTCCGTTTGAAGTCTCTGGCGGTGGAGCGATACTGTTTGATGCAAATGCAGATTCTGCAATATCTGGAATCGTAGAGGGCGTTCAGGTTACACCTGAAGGTGTAGTATCACAAGCCGATAATGCTTTAACTGAATTTGCAGGATCTTCATCTGACCTTAGTTCTGTATCTGAAACTTTTGATGCATCGACTCTGACACCAGAAGAAGTTTATGAACTTGCCTTACCAACAGATCAACCAGTGCAAATCATAGAAGATGGTAATGTTATATCTACCACCGATGGTCAATATTCTACCTTTAGTGATACATACAAAGATGGAACTCAAGTTCAATTTACAGTATTAAATGAAACTGGTGAAGTAACTGAGGTAAGTGTAATCGAGAAATCTGCATTAGACAAAGCATTGGCGCAGGCAGAAAATGTTGGCAATTCAATGATAGAAGCGGCATCTAAAGTAGACCCAGTAAAATATGTTGAGCAGACAGGAAAATCTTTAGCTACTCAAGTAACTCAACCATTCTTAGATTCAAAAACTGTTGTAGAAAAATCTGTAAGTATATTGTCGAGTGATACAGCAACATTGTCTCAAAAATTTTCAGCGGCAAAAACAATATTGGGAGAAGGATTAAATCTCACCAATAAGGCTACAAGTGTCGCTCAAATAGTTTCAAATCCACAAGCAATAATTCTTGCCGCAGGAACAAATATTGCAACACAATCAGCCAACGATTTTACTAGAGAACTATCCAAAACACAAGCAGTTAAAGATGTTAAGGGTGATATACAATCTATATTTGGTGGCTATACTCAAAAAATCAAAGATACATATAGTGATACAACAAAATCTATAAATGACCATATACAGAATGCGATGAATGAATTTGAATTGAGTTCTCCATCCGTTTCTGCTGAGGTTGCACAGAATCTTGTTGACTTACGAGCCGCTGGATATACAGAATCGGATTTGAGACAAATAATGCCAGATGTAATTAAGAGATATCCAAAAGAATTTGCGAAGGTTTATTCTGGTGATCCATTGACCGCCGCTTCAGCATTTGACCAAGAAAACGGGAGTGCATAATGTTACCTGTAGCAACTTTTGGTGATTCTGCTGGTGGAATTATAGTTATGCCTTGCCATATAACCGTTCTTGTTGGAACTCCAGGAGAAATAGAACTTGCTGCTATGCCAGGATCTAAAGTAACTCCACACGGTTTGCCTCCACACCAATCTGCATCTTTGACTTGGATGCGTTACAAAACAGTTTACATTAATAACCTTTCTATTAGAACGATGATGGATGTTGCCACCTGTGGAGATATAATTTCTACTGGCGTATTGACCGTTGTCGCTGCATAATTATGACAAAAATATTTCCACAACTTGGATACAACTTTAATTCTGCATACTTGGGTGATGCTAATGATCCAACTGGCAACAGAGAGTTGGAATTACTAAAGCTAAAACCCACTCTCCGCAAGTGGCAATATGAAGCATTGGCTACAGGTGATGTTAATGGATACTTGAAAAGCCCAGTATCAAACACCATCAATAGCCTGACAGCAATCACCACCAGTATGAATACTGTTGCATTCTCCGTTGAATACAGTATAACTGGCAACACAAGAATGCAAGATACTACACGACAATTGATGAGCGAATTGAACAATTTTCAGGCTCATTGTTACAGGGTATCTGGTGTTGTTCCAACCACAAGTTCTTCTCTGCCAGATTTTGACACCGCCGTTGGCGTAGGCGAGTTAGTTATTTCTTTAGTTTCAGTTTATGATGGTGTGATGAACAATACTCCAATCTTAGGAAGCATGACCAGTCTGTTCATAGATTCAGATTTACAGGGTAATTTGACAATTTTGACCAGCGATTCTGCTACATTGAACGCCACAATATCTGGTTCCACCTCAAATATTTCTGTGGCTGTAAACGATTCTATCTGCAACAACATGAATGCTGTTTATTCCATGATAAACACGCGCAGAAACCACGATGTTACCTTCTATAATAATTGCGTTAGCTTGATGAACAATTTTTATACCATATCAAAATATACAAATTTTGACGCCTTCAGATTGTATATGGTGGAAAATTATACGGGCACAGATAAACTTAAAAACAAGTTATAAATAGACGATGGAAACCGTAACTCTAGACATTACCACAAGAACTTTCAGGGATTTGGATTTGAATTTTACTATCCATCCTGTTAGAAAAGATGTTGACGTCCATATGGATTCATATGCTGTCATCAACTCTGTAAAAAATCTTGTATTGACAAATTTTTATGAAAGACCTTTTCGTCCCAATATTGGAAGCAATATTAGAAACCTTCTATTTGAAAACACTAGCCCCCTTGTTGCTAATCAAATAGAAAGAGCAATACAGGAAACTGTTACGAATTATGAACCAAGAGTAAATGTAAAGACTGTATCTGCGATTCCTTCTTCGGATGAAAATGGATACAATGTAAAGATGGAATTCTATATCGTTAATATGACAACTCCAATTACCATAGATTTTTATTTGCAACGGATTAGATAAAAATGGCAGATCGTTTAAGAGTAACAGAACTTGATTTTGATACAATCAAGAGCAATTTAAAGAATTTTTTACGCCAACAATCATACTTCACAGACTATGATTTTGAAGGTTCTGGCTTAAATATTCTATTGGATATTTTGGCTTACAATACTCATTACAATGCATACTATCTAAACATGGTTGCCAATGAGTCTTTTATGGACACCGCACTATTGCGTAGTTCGGTTGTTTCTCACGCCAAACTTCTAAACTATACCCCACATTCTGCTGTGGCTCCACAGGCTACACTTAATTTTACTGTTCTGGCTGGAACAACCACTCCGGGAACAATGACTATACCAGCAGGCTATTACTTTCTTTCTGAATTGATTGATGGGAAATCATACAACTTTGTTGTGAATGATGATATCACCGTCACAAAATCAAACGATGCTTACTATTTTGAAAATGTAACTATCTATGAAGGTCAGAGAGTATCTTATGTCTTTAATTATGATGAAGGTTCAAACCCAAAACAAATCTTTGTTTTGCCAGATTCCAATGTTGATACAAACACTTTAAAGGTTGTTGTTTCTCCTTCATCTACATCTTCTATAACAACACGATATAATGTTGTAACAGATATTTTGGATGTAGAATCTACCTCTGAAGTTTTTTTCTTAGAAGAAAACCTATCAGGTAAATATCAAATATATTTTGGTGATGATGTTGTGGGTAAAAAGCTTCCTGATGGAGCAGTCATTACAGCCAGTTATGTCGTTACAAATGGCGCAGCCGCAAATAAAGCCAATAATTTTATAGCATTACAATCTTTGACAGATACCTTGGGTTCCACATACTCAAATTTTGTAATTCAACCAATAACATCTGCATCTGGTGGTTCTGAAAGAGAGTCTGTAGATAATGTTAAGTTCTCTGCACCATCTCAGTTTGCTACACAGAACCGTTTGGTAACATTTAAAGACTATGAGACTTTCATTTTAAATAGTTACCCTAACATTGGTTCTATCTCTGTTTGGGGTGGAGAAGATAACAATCCACCAGTTTATGGAACAGTTTTTGTTTCAATGAAGCCAAAGAATAATTACTATCTTTCTGAGGCAGAGAAGCAGAGAATTATTGATGAGATTATCACACCTAAGGCAATTGTGAGTACGAAATGTATCATTCGTGATCCTGCCTATTTGTATTTGGTTTTAGAAAACGAGGTTCAATATAACCCAAATAAAACTACAGATACCGAAGAATCTCTAATTAATATTATCAGAAATTCCATACTATCATATTCTAACGCAAACTTAAATAAATTTTCGGCTAAATTTGTTCTTTCTAAACTGCAAGATGTAATAGATAGTTCTCAATCGAATTCAATCATAGGTTCTAAAACAAATGTCCGTGTTCAGAAAAGATTTTTGCCATCACTTGCAGAAACAAAAACCTATGTTGTAGAATTCAATGTGCGCCTACACAGAGGTGGAATTAACGATAGAATGATTTCATCGCAATTTGATGTATTAGATGCTCTTGGTGTGAGAAGAACAGTTTCATTGGAAGAAATACAGGGTTCTTACACAGGCATTTCTTCTATTGCAGTAACTAATCCCGGCACAGGTTACTTGACAACACCTACTGTTACTATCACAGGAGATGGTATTGGTGCAACCGCAGAAGCGGTTATTGTTAATGGTGCAATCGAAAGCATCAAAATAACCAATCGAGGCATCAACTATTCTCGCGCTATAGTTACCATAAAAGATACTGGTTCTGGTTATGGTGCAACCGCGGTCGCTACAATTGATAGCCGTTACGGTGTCATAAGAACAATTTACTATGATTCAAATGCTCAAAAACAAATCGTCAATTCAGAAGTTGGAACCATCGACTATGATACTGGTGTAGTAACTATCAATGCCATCAAAATTCTATCGGTATCTACAACTGATAATTATTTGAGACTTTCTTTTGAATCAGATAAAGGTATTATCACTACTGCAAGAGATACCATCATCACAATTGATGAAGAAGATCCAGTTTCTATAGTTACCAAACTAGAAGTGTCATATAACTGATGACCGATTACAAAACATCTTTACTTGTTAGCAATCAGATTCCCGAATTTATTAGGGAAGAAAACCCTCTGTTTGTTTCCTTCTTGGAAGCCTACTATGAATTTTTAGAAAACAAACAAGGTTCTCAAAAGAATGATTTGGTTACAAAAGCCAAAGACATAAGATATATTTCTGATGTTGATAAATCAATCACAGAATTTGAAGATAATTTTTTCAATACTTTTGCTTCTCTCATTCCAAAAAGTCTTCAAGTTGATAAAGCATTTCTAATTAAAAATGTTTTGCCATTATATCTAGCGAAAGGTAATGAAAAGTCATTCAAGTTATTATTCAGAATGTTATTCAATGATGAGATTGATATAACTTTACCAAAAAACAATGTTCTTCGTGCATCTGATGGAAAATGGACTGTAGATAACATTC
>Ga0181352_1000562_pt1 | contig 15561 bp, 11 predicted proteins | sample Fa13VDMLBSN_FD_130103 | JGI IMG/M metagenome (GOLD analysis project Ga0181352, IMG submission 130103) | Freshwater viral communities from Lake Michigan, USA - Fa13.VD.MLB.S.N | ecosystem: Environmental > Aquatic > Freshwater > Lake | place: USA: Michigan | collected 2013-09-23 | reverse complement strand
GAATTTGTTAATGAATTATATAAAATTAAATTAGACGATAAGACATTAAAAGAGTCTATTAAAGATAAGGAAACACTAAATGAGGCAAAGGAGGCGTTTCCATTGACACCAACTTCATTTAGAAAAATTATTAACAACGCATATCCAAAATGTGAAGGAACAACATATATGAATGGATGTTCAGGTAAAATAGAAACTGATGACTGTCAGACAGATGAAGGTATTATTGGTGGTAATTTTACTGAACAAAATTATGGTGGAAACGGTAATTGGTCAATCATAAATAGATTTGACACAAATAGTTCTGTACATAAAGAAATACAAAAAATATGGTTAGAAGAAACAGATGGTTTAGACAACTTTAGAGGGTGGATTTTAAATAACATCAAAGATTTAGTTAGTAATGACGGTAGATTCACTGAAAGATTAGTAAGATTAAATAGTCAAATAGTTTTAGATGGAAAGGCCAATGAAAATTACGCTAAAAGTGTAATCATCCAATCTTTTAAATTAAATCCAGAAGAAGAAGGTTTGTCTTGGAAAGTGGTTGAGAGGTGTGCTGGTGATATTAGGGACAGAAAATTGGGTCAAGATTTTGATGTTATAGTTGACAATATTTCTTATTATATACAAGTAAAACCAATTATTTCTAAAACAATAGAAAAATATGGTTCAGAAAGAGGTTATTACTATAGAGTACCTTCTTGGTATAATCATAATAAATATAAAGAAGAAAACGTTGATATAATATTATATGTTGATAGAAAAAATGAAAAATTTATTATGTTTAGAAATGATTTTTCAAGAATACAAACGGTTGCTAACCCAACTACATTCCCTAAATTTTATATTGTTTTTTATGAAAACCCATTAAAGACAAATATAGAGTTTGAAGTAAAATTAGAAAAAGAAAAGTCCGAAACTAAACCTAAACTACAAAGAGATGTTGATAAAGAAGTTGAGTACTTTAAAGAAAGAATACAATTTTATAAAGACAAACTAAAAGATTTAGGTTATTCGGAAGAAATAAATGAAATGATTAATTATTATAGAAAAAGTCTAAAAGAACTTATTAATTAATCTTAAGATATTTATATAAAAACAATTAACATGTCAATAATAAGTAACGAAGAAAGGGAAAGACTTTACACGAGAGTTAGACACATTCTAGGAGCGCCATTAAGATCCGTAGAATTAGAAGACGAACAATTAGATACTCTTCTTGAATTTTCAATAGAGGATTATTCTCAATATGTACAAGATTGGTTAACTGATTCACAATGGTCAAACCTTTGGGGTTTAAATGTTGAATCTCAGTCTTTAACAAGAGCTTTTATGACAAAAAGTTTAGACTATGAAACAAGATATACTTATGCATATTCTAAAATTGTTGGTCTTCAGGCTGGTGGTGATTGGGTATTAAAAAAGGATTACATTCAATTAGTTCCAAAACAACAAATATATGAAATCCCTGCGGGTAGAGAATTAAATGAATTACTTTGGTTTACTCCGGCAACATTAACACAAACTATGTTTGACCCATGGTCTTTTGGAAGTTTAGGTGTTGGTGGTGGTCTCGGAGGAGGGGGTGGTTTAGCTCAGATGGGTAATATGGGAGGTAGCTACTTTATGATGCCCGCATTTGATATGTTACTTAGAATGCAAGAAATGAATGTACAAAGAAGAATTATTGCTGGTGATTTAACATATAGAGTAACGGCATTACCTGATGGTAAAAAGGCCGTTCATTTAATGAACACACCTGGAGGTAAATTTGACTTTGGTAATTCATCCTTAATGAAAGGTAAAGTTTGGTATTGGTATTATGATACAAATGATGGTGATAGAAATAAATGTTTAAAAGATAACCCTGATATAATTAAATTACCTTCCGACGTTCCGTTTAATAAGTTAGGATGGGATGACCTTAATAACCCCGCTCAAATATGGGTTAGAAGATGGTTTGTTGCATCGGCCAAAGAATTATTATCAAAGGTTAGAGGTAAGTTTAGTGGTAATCTTAAAACCCCTGATGGTGACTTAACTATGGAGTATGCAACACTTGCAACAGAAGGAAAAGATGAAAAGACAAAACTAATAGAAGAATTAACAGGGGCTGAAGGTAAATTAACAAGATTAAGGCCTGAAAAAGTTATGGAGAGGGAGGCCTTAATTGCCGAAAACTTAAACAAGTCTCTTAAGTTTAGAGCCATGCCAAGACAAATTTATGTAATATGACAAATATAGCACAAAGAAAAAATGTTATTAAATATCAAACATCAATTGATATCCCTAAAGAAAATGATAAGGCGTTAATCATTTCTAAAGAACAGTATATCACAAACGATGAAACGTTATTAATTGTTAGGTCTGTTAATAATTCTGAAGTTACATTGAATTCTAATATAACAAAAAGAATAGTTATTAAATCTTTAACATCAGTTTTAGTAAAACCTGATTTAGGATTAATTGATGAAGAATGGGATGAACTCCTTTTAGAAAAAGGGTCATGTGTTCAGTTTCAATTTGTCCAAGGTAATTGGTATATACTATCATCGGACGGATTAAAAATGTCTTAAACTAAATTTTCCCAACCAGGTTCTGCTAATTCATACATATAGTTAGGATCTATACCAACTTTTTCCCAAAACTCAACCTCACCATCCTCCATTTTGATTAGATGTTCTTCAACATCGTCCTGATCCTTTTCTTCAAATGGAACACCGTTTATAAGTTCACATTGTGTTTTAGTAAAAAATCCTCTATCTTCCGGATTTTTAACAAGTAATCCATTTCTTACTTCTTCTTTAAAAACAATAAGTAATGGTTCTACTCGTTTGTTAAATGTTGCAATAGCTCTTTGGATATTATATTCCCCTAACATATCCGGATTATTCTCAATGTCATTTGGTTCCAATCTGTATGAGTTTAATTGAATTACTGAGTCAGAACTTTCAACTCTATATGCAACATCTGTTGGGATTCCTGTATTCGCTTCCTTGTTTTTAGAGTCACTACGTACCCAATTATCTTCCGACCAAGATTTTTCCCAACCATTCTTTAATAGAAATTGTTCTTTATTTTTATAATCAGATTTTTCATTGTTTGAAAAGAACAAACTTATCTGTTCTTCTGACCATCCCTTTTTAGGTTTGTTTACTTTCTGAACATCACCATGTGATGACTTTGTTCCGTTATTCACATAATATATAACATCACCAAGATTCACATTAAGCCCGTCTCTTATTGCAAGTTCCATATGTGCCTGTCTTGACATTAAAGCGCCAGCCTTAGTTGTTTGTTTACTTCTTTTAATGTAATCATCAATAGATTGTTTAACTTTTGACTTAGACGCAATTTGCATTAACGGGACCCTTTGGTCAAATATTTTTTGTACATACTCATAGTAATACTCAACAAAGGATTGACCATCCCCCTCTAAAAGTTGTCTAATACCTTTATCTAAGAAAATCTCAATATACTTCGGCATTTTTTTAGATTTAATTGAATTCCCGGTTAATTTAATTTTACCGTTGTGTTCCATAGTCGCATAGTTCTTACGAGCCAAATTAATACAAGAATCCCAAGTACCATCACAATCAAGTCCCATTTCACCTTTCATGAACGTATCGTTAAATTCTGCAACATCAGCATCATATCCTCTATATTCTTTACCTTCTTTAACCAACCAATTTAAACCTTTACCGACATAAACTTTATGATCAACACCACCTTCAGGTAATGAGAAGTTCATACCGTCCGTATCACACACAAGTGGGGTATATCCTCTCTTAACAAAGAATTTTAACATCTGACGAAGATACTGTCTACCAGTACAAGTGATCTGTTCTCCCATATTTATATCTCCCCATGGGAATACTTGTGGGGCGGATAATGACCCAAAGAATGCGTTAATGAAAATTTTAATTGGTAATTGTTTACGGTCAAATGATAATGATTTCTTTTTATCAATATTTTTATATTCAGACGCTAAGTTCTTATACATAATACGAGAATTACGGAAAAACGTTAACAATCCTTTCATTGCACCTGTTATATCACATTCAGGGAAAACATCGTGTACCAACTGAATTGATGGATATAGTGAGGAGTAGTCAAGTTTAAGAACGTCTTTAGAGTAACCTACTTTTAGTAATCGAGATAGTCCACCTACGAATCTTCTTTGTTCTTCTTTTTTTGGGATTGCAAGTCCAAACTTATAAGACCAAGCAAGCATTATCATTTTCCATAATGTTGCGGTTCCCATCGTTGAAACTCTTTCATATGTTGTTGGTACAAGTGATGCAAGTAGGAAAGTTCCCTGATTAAATTCATCATCAACAATCAAGGTTTCCTCAAGGTCATCGTCAAGATAACGCTCAACTATATCGTCCCCTGTTGTTTTAATGTACTTGTCCCCTCGTCTATAACAAACCTCATCAATCTTAGGATCAACACCTACTCTGCGGTAATTCCCATTTTCAATGTTTAACCAATATTCACCCTTTTCGGCATACATTGGACCAATCTTTGTGTGGTCAATGTATATACGATCCTTAGCTTCGGCATCAATATACTTTGTAATATATTTCAAACCAGCCTCTTTTATATTTGAATTAATTGCCTGAGCTCTGCGAACTGAGTGAATAATATCTATTACATTATACCCCCATAGTTGTACTTGGTTGTACCTTTCAACCTCGTTTGCCAACTTCAACATAGACTCTTTTTGTGATATTGTTCTTGACGGATTTAAAGATTTTGCAATCTTTTTAATGTCAAGATTTAACGCTTTACACCTTTCAAAAATCCAAAACCAGTCAAAATTTGCTGAGTTATACCCCGAAATGATTGAAGGTTTTAATTCGTCTATTGTATTAAAAAATTCGACAAGACCTCTTCTTTCTTCGTCCTCATCTTTACATTCAATAACTTTAAGAAAACCTTTATTTGTTTTCATCCCAATCATGAATATACGACCGTCTTTTGGTTCTAATGCGGTCGTCTCAAGGTCAAACCCAAATCTTGTGATATCGTTGTATTCCTCAAATCCTTTGAATAATCTTTTTTCTTTTGATATTAGATATTGTTCTACAGGAGGTAACATTAAAAACTTATCTTTTGTTTTTTCTCCCCATGGGTCTATTCCCCCATCTCTAAAAAATTGTGTTAGAGATCTATATCCTTTCATAGATTTAACCATAAAGGTCAATCCATTTTCTAATCTTTCATTTCCGTCAGTTCTTAATTTGTCTATCACAATTCCGTACTTAGACATTGCTTCTTTTTGTAACGCCTTGGATCCTTGATAAAAGTTTAACCCTCTTAGGTCACCAACCCAAGCAAAGGCAATTAAACTATCTCTAACAATTGATTTACCTTTTCCAGGAACTTCTTTGATTTTATAAATGTGGTCCGATACGTAATCAAACTCGATTGCAACTATGTGCTCTTCTGAATCGTTCCCTTCTAGAAACGATTTAATTTCTTCTTGTGATATCATATAAATTATTTTAAGTTTGGTTTATTAACTGCCATACAAAGATGACATTTACCTTACTATTATAATTATATGATTTATTAATGTCTAAGTCAATTATACATCCAACCTTGACGGTTGTGATTCTTCGGTAGAGTTTTTTAACGTATCAAAATAATTTATATTTTTTTTAACAATATTATTTCTTATTTCATTATTTTTAAACTTATTAATTAACAATTGTTGTACATAATTATAAGCACTTTCTTTAGTTACTTTATTTACCTCTTTTCCGATATACCCTTGGAGTTGTAAATTTTCTTTAACCTCATTGTCTGAAATAGAAACCTCAACATTTCTAATCGAATCTATAACTTCTTTAGCAATGTCCCCTCCGTCCAATTTTTCTTTATATAATTTAATTTCTGAATTTTTTTCCTCAACGACTTTTTGTAATTCCTCAATTGTTTTTTTACTTTCGGAATCATAATTATTTTTTAAAGTGTTAATTTCTTTTATTGATGAGGTTATCGATTTATTTAAATTATTATAATCTTTTACTTTTTTATTTGCCTCTTCATCTATTTTTTTTAACACGGTAATATCAACACCTGTTGTTGCCATATTAGGATGTGTTTTTTTTGCTTGAGCCATTTGTTCTAATCTTATTTTTGTTACCATATATTTAATAATTTTATCTTTTTATGATGTTGGGGAAACTACTGTCAAATATGGTGGAGATGAAGCAATATAACTTAACACAAGTGTTGAAGTTGAGTCTCCAAATAAAGTACAGTTATAGTTACCGTAAACATGACTTGCCGGTGTAAAATCATAACCTATAACATCAAATTGTGTAAAATTATATCTGAATCCTGAATCAACAATATTACTTATAAAATTATTAAAAATGTTATTATTATTAAAATCGTCTAAAACTTCATTATCAAATATATGTTCACCAAATTGATTGTCATAGATATTATCTCCCCAATCGTTACCAGCAACAAAAAATTGACCAAAGAAATTTCCTCCATTATTATGGGAAAAGTCCGTTCCAATTGTGTTAGCAAAGAAACTATCTCCAAATTCGTTTGATTCAAAATTTGTGCCTATCTCATTAAACCAAGAAAATGATCCTATTTTATTTGAGGAGGCATTTGCATCAATTATGTTTGAATAAAATGCATATCCTATTTTGTTATCTGCAAAATTTACATTAATTAAATTTTCTTGGAATAAGTCTCCGATTCGATTAAAACTAAATCCGTCCCCAAAAGCATTTCGATTACACGCCCATCCTATTGTGTTATTAGTATACCCACTATTAGATACATCAAAAGTTACATTATAAGTAAAACTATCTCCAATAGTGTTACCAATAAAATTATTTCTTATTATGTTACCACCCTCACCTATTAATGGAGTTTCAACGTCAATCCCAAAATAATTTCCTATAACATTACTTTGGAAATTATCCAATATTATATTTGATATGTCTGTTGTTTGATCATTTCCAAAAAAGTTACCTATATGGTTATTTTTAAAATCTATTCCTATTTGGTTATTAATAAAGTAATTACCAATAATATTATTCGACATTACCCCATCACTATAAACTTCCACGTCAATTGAAGAAATTGTCGCACTGCTGTTAGTATTATTATCTATGGTATCCCCAATACCAAGATTACCAATTAAAACATTTGCCGTAATAGAAGTTAGACTTTCTATGGATACAACCTCACAACTATCTCCGGATCCGTTATCAATAGTATTACCAACAGTAAATGAAGTAACACCTGTTATATTAAATGTTGCATCGTTACCACCACCATTTATTGTTATAGAATCACCAACAGAATAATAAGTTCCTGGCGTGTTTATTGTTACGCCTGTAATAACTCCTAACCCATCAGTAACAATATTTACTGTTAATGAAGATCCTAATACTCCTGTTGTTGTTACGTTTGTTGAATCAGAATAGCTTGTACCCCCATTAGTTAGTGTTATACCTGATGGTACAGATTGTAAAGAATTAAATCCTATTGTTGTTACAACTCCAATATCATTACCTAAAGCATCATTAAAATTATCAGTACCGAAATAATCGCCTATTTGGTTATTTAAAAATTCAACGCCAATCCTATTTAATTTTTTTTGAGAGTTGCCAAAATAATTACCAATTTGGTTGCTCAAAAAGTGATTACCAATTTGATTTTTTACAAAATTATTACCAATGTGATTATCACTAAAATCAGTTTTACTATTAAATGTTTGATTACCTGAAAAATTATCACCAATAACATTAGACGAAAAATTACTTGCAATTATCTGATTTTCAACACACCCATTCCCAATTATATTACTATTAACACTACTGTAAAATATATTGTTTTCAAAATTATTTTGTATTTGATTATTGTTAAATAAATTACCTAATGTGATATTATTATTAAAATAATCCCCAATATAATTACTTATCATATTACCCGATATAATGTTTTCATAAAAATAACTTCCTACCTTATTTTTTTGAAAGAATCCTCTAAATACGTTATTATAGAAAAGGTGAGTTAATTTATTTGCCTCCATTTTTCCAAAAAAACTATTATTAAAAGCCAAAGACCCAAAGTAATTTGACTGTGTGCTTGTGCCCATAACATTATTTGATAATAAAAATTTTAAAAGTGGAGGTGTGATGTTAAGATAATAAGATGAATAATCACCAATATAGTTATTTATTGTAGTCCCATCTAGTTGGAATGTATAAACTGAATCAAAATCACTCTCATCCGACTCACCAACATAAACTTCTTTATAATCTAAAGTAAATGGGGCAATTGTACTACTATAATAATCAATAGAATCCCCAACAAATGTTGTTCCCGAATATGTGGGGTCAATAAGAACGTCAATAGATGTATTACTATTAACATTAACAACTTTAACACCAATAAAATAACCAAGACTACTTTTAGAGTCAAAAAGTAAAATATTACCAGGACTAACCTCACTAAGAAATAAAGTGTCATTACCAACAACAACCCCTGTGGTACAATCGTAATCTAATATTGTGCCTGACAGTTTATTGTTTAAATAATATGACGTGTACCTTTTAAATTCAACTTTTCTGTGATCATAATCCGTCCTATTGTTATATTCATCAATACGTTCAATAATCCTACCTTTTGTTGGTGAATTATTTATTTCTGTTGTTGACCAACTATAGTCATATTTAATTGTATCATTTGGGTATGATGGTTGGTATGCGTCAATTGATATCGTGCTGTTTGATGTTGCAAAAACAATTATTGGGTCCACCGCGGTTATAATTGTTTGTATATTTGTTCTAGGGTTCCCGTCAGGGAAATAATCCGGCAAATCGTATATCGTTTGAAAATCCGTAATTAAATAATACGATCCTTGTACTAAGTCATTAGATGATATTAATGTGGATAATTCGGAATAAGTTACGGAAATTGCACTTAACGCCCAATTCTTAAAATCAATTATTGGGGTATGTTTTGTTGTTCCTGTGGGTACGTCGTAATTTACGATAGGTATTATGTCTATTGATGTATACCCCGCATTTCCAACAAAAGGTAATTGAGAAATTCTTTTATTTGCCATTTTTTTATATAAATTTTTTAAGCGGGAACCGATCCTCCACCTGTTAAACCGTTAGCTTCCGCCCATTTTAACCAAGTCTCAACTGACGAGATAACTATTTCATCATCGTAACAACTAATTACCATACCTTTATCAAGTATTCTATCTAACTGTTCTTCTTTAGTACCTGAGTTGGGATCTAATTCTATTGATAAATCAATAAAGTCATTAATTCTACAAAGTTGTGAACTACCACTTAAAGACCCGTATTCTACAACACCTTTATCTGAAAGTCTGTCAATACCTTCAGGTGTTAAACTATTTTTTATTGTATTAACACAAGAATTAAAATTTTTAGAACAAGAAGGCACTGGATTTGATGGTAAACCACCTAAAGCCTCTGTAAATTTTAAAGTTGTTTCAACGGACGCCGCCAAATGCATACAACAAGTCGCTTTTAAACCTGTTGTAAATCCTATTGCCTCAGCAAATTTTAAAAAAGTCTCAACGCTAGAAATAACATATACGTTAACATTATATCCATTCATTACTTGAGTACAGTCTGGACAACATATTTCTAAGTTTTCATTACTTTGTACTATTCCTTTATCAAGGATTCTATCTAAAATTTCTGCTGGTGTTGATGTGATTGCCATTTTTTGTTTTTTTTATTTTTATTTTATTATTGGTTTCTCCAAGAGTTTATTACATTATCAAATAAATATCCCATAGCATTTACATTACTAGTACAAGGTCTTGACGGAGGGTTTAAATCATTCCAAGACTCAATTACACTATCAAATAAATAATCCATAGCATTTACATTACTTGTACATGGTAATGATGGTTGATTTATTTCGCACCAAGATGTTATTGTTTGATTAAAAATATGTTGTAATGGGTTTTGACATTCTCCATTTGCCGGTAATGGTAAGTCAAGATCATTACATTTAATATTTGGTTGGGGTGCCGGACAAAGTAAATTACCTAGTATAGTTATAACATCTGTTAATGACATTCCTGATTTTATTTTTAAACAATCTATATCGGAACCTGAATATGTAATATTATCTGTAGTAAAATTTATTTGTTTTTTTACATAATTTGCGTATTCGGCAATTTTTGTTTTTTTTGTAACTCCGTTTGGATTTGAGTAGTTTACAACGACAAGTAAATCTTCAGGGGTAAATCCTTTATTTCCTACGTAAGGTAATTGAGAAATTTTTTTACTATTCATTTTTTATTTTTTTATATAAATATTATAGTTTTTATAATTGTTTTAACCTAATTGAATAACCTTTACCTTTACTATCCGGACCGTGATAAACATCGGCACGCCAATAATTTAAATTCATAACCATTACCGAACCTCCGCCAATTTCTGTGGTCGTCCAAAAACTTCCACGACTATTAAGTAAATCTGAAAATCCGCCATCGGACATATATCCACTAGGTATCGCAGAGAAACCGACTTCATTTGTCGCCCCTGCATTAGGTGAATACCATAATCCGTCATTATTTTCTATTGTCCCCGTTGTTTTTAATTTACCTCCGGCAATTGAATTTCCTCCTAAACATACCTCAAGAGTGTCCCAATCCGATTCGCTTGGAACTATATAACCAACAGGACCAATTCCTCTTGGATCGCCAACAACAAACCAGTTATACAACTTACCGTAAACAGGACCATTATTAGAATCAAAATTATAATAACACCAAGCAGGCGTTTCATTAGTTGTAAAGTCAGTCCATTCAGTTGAGTTTGTTGCTTGTGGTATTAGGTCACCATTTCTAAATGTTGTACCACTAAAGTTTTCTATTGTCCAAGTATCAATACAAGTTGGTGGTATAGGTGTATTAGTTGGCGTTGGAGTGGGAGTTTCGGTCGGGGTCGGTGTTGGAGTTGGTGTAGGTGTTGGAGTTGGTGTAGGTGTTGGGGTAATAGGGTATTTTTCTTGTATTTCCCAGTAAGTATTTTCTGGATCTACGACAATATTACCAAAAGCATCTTCTCTTGATAAATTATCAAAATTTTCTAAAATTATTACTTTTGTTGTTCCGGAATTAAAACCATTTGGTATTGTAACATCAGCTGATATTGTAATTGGGCTGCCGCTATACACACCCAATATATGATCAAAATTCATTGATACTTGAGACTCTTGAATTACTTGGTTTGCATATAAGTTGTAATTAATAATAATTGATCCAGGATTTATTACCGCTTCCAATATTAAACTAAGTGGTAATGGACTAGATGTTGGTGTTGGTGTTGGGTAAAATGTTGTTGTAGTTGTTGTTACCGGAATTACAGGTATATTAATACAACAAGGAAATTCACTAACATAACAACTATCATAGGGAAGGTCATCAGCTATAAAACTTTCTTGTATGTTTATATATAATTTATCTCTAATAGGTAATATTAAAACTCCGTCCTCATTTCTTAATAAAAACTGACCTTCATATCTACCAATTTTATTTGTGTCTTTATTTGTAAATTGATAATACACATAATATTCAGGATCCGCGTTAGGATCTATCAATGTTTTTGTTACAAATCCGGCCGGCCTAGTTACTAATTTAGGAATACCTGTTTCTACGTCCACCATAGAAAAAAATATTGCAGAACCTTCTATAAGTTCCATCATTCTATTATAGTCACTACGGCCATCTTTAACTACTTGCATTTTTAAAATAGGTAAAGTGGAGTTTTTCTTAATAAAGAATTCCATTAATTGTTTTTAATATAAATATAACAACTAACATTCTTTTCTTAATTTACCATCATAAAAATCAAACCTATTGTGTTCAGTTGGGGTGAGTAGTAGTACAGATGGTTTTATATTGCCTTTAATGGTTTCTTGATAACAATAACTCATTAAAGTTTGTTCATATGGGTTTTGGAATTTTGTTTTTAAATAACAATTATAGTTCCCTTCTTTTGTCATTAATATTGGCCAATTAGACAAATAAACCTCACCACTAGCGTACGGTATTCCTTTGTGTGATTTTATATGTTTAAATTCTAAATTAGGTGAGTTTGGATCTAAACCTTGTTTTGGTAACGTTTTGTTATTAACCCAATGAGTTTCTCTAAAACTTTGTGGTACATTATACCATGACCATTGTTTATCATGACTACCAAAAAATTCCGTAAAATTTAATTTTAAAAAATCAAAATTTTCTTTTTTAATAATTTCTTGAGTTATGTTAAATAAATTTTTTACATAACGATTAAATCCATTTTTACATGTACTACCTTCTTTAGTGTAGAAAGCCATATCATCCTCAAAAAAATAATAAGTAGATAAATCATTTTGTTCATTAAAATGTTCCGCAATAAATTGTCTACCTCCTGTTATACCAATATTATTTTTTTTTATATGGTTAAACCCGTACATCTCACAAATCCTTAAGTATTCTTCTGTTGTTGATAAATCTGTGGAATTATCTAATAAAAATTTTTTAGTTTTTGTTATAAAAAAAGGGTCATAATCCATCATAGACTCAACCAAAACTTCAAACTGTTTTGGTGAGTTAAATGTTATTACATATAAACCAACACCATTATTAGTGTTATCATATTCTATTTTTGGTTTTTTATTTTCAAGTGAGACAATATTATTTTTTATGTCCTCAAAAAATTTAAATAGTAACCCATTTGATTCGATATTTACATGATCGATTAAATTAGGGTAGTTGTATGTTAAAATAGTAAATAAACTTTCTTCCGTACCCATATAACCTGACGATAAAGTATTATTCATCAATTGATAATACAAACCATTTAGTTGTGATATTGTTTCTTTTGTACCACCAAAAAATCCTCCTCTAGCAACCATAGTTGGTTTTTTACCAATGTATTCAGACATAGGTCCTATTGAAAACCCATGTATCTCTGTATTTGTTTCATATGGAAAACAAATAAATGTAAATTTGTTAAATGTATTATCTATTTTTTCTAAAACCTTATCATGAGTAAAATAACCAACGTTCACTGTGTTAGTAATTCCGGCATCAATCCAATATAATTTTTCTGAATTAAATGAATCAAGTAACATGGCATCATGCAATAAAAACATTTTAGACATAACAAGTGGGTTATACATATCTAACTTTCCTTGCGTTGAGTCTTTTAACCAACCTACTTGGTTATACCATTCCGGATTATTTCTTATATTTTGTATTTTATTATAAAAGTCATTATTTTTAAACCAACTTAAATCTCTTAATATAAATCTTGTTTTGTTTTGATCTCTACCTTGAGACACCACAAATTTTTGAAGTTCAGAGTCCCCAAAAATTATCATGTTACAATCAATTTTTAATGTCTCTTTAAATCTTTCTAAATAGAAATTAAAATTTCTTGACCAACCTTCGGTCATATTACCTCTACCTATATCCCACAAACCTGTTACTAATGTTATCATTCCTCTAATAATTTTTTAAATCTAAATTGTTTATAAACAAAATTATGGTAATTTCCGTTTATCCAAACATCGTAATTTACCGGACCATTTGGTTGTAGCGTTGACTCAAAACCAACGGCATGTTTAATTAACATTGGTATTGTTGTAAAAACTTTAAATCCTTTACTTGATAGTAACCCTAACCAATCATCTATTGCGATATAATCTCTCTTATAGTTACTATTTTCTAAGATGTAATTATACGCACTACTTTTAATCATGTAGGCCCAAGAACCAGTACTTTTGGTTACGGAATATAAATTATCAGTAACCCTATTTAAATTTTCTTTTGGGTTACACCCAAATAAAATAACATCCCATTCTATAGTTTTTAAATCTTCAATAACCAAATCTAAACTTTTAGTAAACTCTAAATTAGAGTTTGGGTAATAACATTCATCTTTGATGTCCATATCATCCTCCCCAACAAAGATTGTTTGTAAATTTCTATCTTTAGATATTTTAAAAACCTCTAAATGACTTTTAGTACACGAGTAAACATTTAATGGGTCTTTTAATGCTCCGAATCTTTCTAAGTTTTTAATGTTATATTTTTTAATTAATTTATTAATATGGTCTAAACGGTCTTTACTTGTATCTAAATTTATAAAAAACCCAATATCCGCTAAATCTTTATTTAAAATACTAAACATGTTTTTTTATAAATTTCCAGTTAATCTATTACACCACCCTTTTGATTTAGAGTAAGGCCAAACAACCCAATACTTTGGTTTTTCTGTTGTATTAAATTCTCTCCATACTTTACAGTATCCATCAGGATCCTTTTTCATTCTAAGGATTTCATTAGTGTCCGCATCTTGTCTGTGAAGAGTCTCATCCTTACTATTATGAAATGCAACAACCCAAAACTCATAATCATTTTCTGGAACATCGTTAAATGAAACATCAATACAATGTTTAAAGATCATTGAAAAACTATTAACCCATTCTTCCTCGTTCTTATATTCATATGGGTTTGGCGGATATTTCTTATCTATTGTATATTGTTGTACGGCTCTTTTAGAGAATAAAACGCCTGAATACTTTTCATAGTCTTTAACTGTTCTTTCTGACCCCATACCATAAATCCCAATATCTTCATTTAAAGTTTCACCGTCAACACCTAAAAGTTTTCTATTTTTAGAATGTGACGAATCATTTTTCTTATACCATTCTTTATCATCATCCCATTGTTTTGTTCTACCTTTTCTTGTGTATTCATGCCAAATTACAACTTTGTGTGGGTGAAATAAATCATACCCATGGGTATATGCCCTTACCGCAATTGATATTTCTTCTCCATGAAAATAATATTCAGGGTCATGTTGTACTTCTTTTGAAAATTCACCTAATGTAAAACAAAAATGGGCCGAATAAAATCTTGCAGGGATAGGTTCCGTTAAATCTTTCCAATTAGGAATCACTTCGGGTAAAAAGAAAACACAACCTTCAGGTGTAAATCTATCGAACGCCATTCTCCATGGCTCAGTTACTCTACCCTGTGGGTCGTTATCGGGATCAAAAGATGAAACATAACCAGTTAATAAAGGTTTTTTATACCCCTTATTCTGTAAATCTTTAATCATACCAATAAGAGTAGAATCCCAATCCTTCTCAAACCTCATATGAGAATCTATTTGTAATGTGTACTCCTCATTGTCGTATTGTTGTTGTGTAAGATTTCTTGCCCAACAAACTCCTTTTGATTCTACGTACGGAATATTTAAAATTTTAAATCTCTTATCATCATCAAACTCAGAAAGATTATCAAATTTATCTTCTTCATTAAATTGTCTTGCGATTGAAAAAACTAAGTTCTCAGGGTTTTTTGCTTTATCTATACAATCTTTGATTGTTGGTACTAATTGTGGATCCCTGTAAGAGGCTATCTGTATAAAAATTTTCATTTACTTTTTTTGTAAAAAATAATAAACAAATAAAATAAAATAAATGATTTAAAGACAAAGATTAGAAACACAAGGAGGACCTGTTACAATT
>Ga0181352_1000560_pt1 | contig 15572 bp, 14 predicted proteins | sample Fa13VDMLBSN_FD_130103 | JGI IMG/M metagenome (GOLD analysis project Ga0181352, IMG submission 130103) | Freshwater viral communities from Lake Michigan, USA - Fa13.VD.MLB.S.N | ecosystem: Environmental > Aquatic > Freshwater > Lake | place: USA: Michigan | collected 2013-09-23 | reverse complement strand
AGCGCAAGTCAGCAAGGCTTGGCGCTGCTAAGCGTGGATCAGCTAGACCAATGTTGCAGGGGGCGTAATGGAACAATCAGATAAGATGAAAGCTAAGGTTGCCAAAGTAATGCGCGAATACAAGGCTGGCAAACTTAAAAGCTCAAGCGGTGACAAAGTTAAATCGCGTGACCAGGCGGTAGCTATTGCTATGTCTGAGGCCGGCATCAAACAGAAAAAAGAGTCAATGTAATGGAGCGATCAGAAAGAAAAATGCTTTCAGATGAGGCTATTAGCGAATCGTCTGACATGAAGTGTCCAGAGGTATTGATGGACAAAGAGATGAGCATTAAGAATCATCGCATCTGCATTACTAAAGCTAATCTTGGCCCAGCTAATCCAAGAGCACCAGAAACAATTTACTGGATTATCAAGTCAACAAAGTGGAATGTTAGTGAGCGTGCAGCCAGAGAAATGCTGTGCTCAAACTGTGGCCATTACTGGAAAACAAAATTCATTGATGACTGCATGAAAAAGTATGAGCAGGTCACACCACCAGAGGTTGATCCATCATGGGTAGACACTGGTGATGCTGGTGGATATTGCGACGAGTGGGATATACCTTGCACTGCCAGCAGAACGTGCGATACCTGGGAACCAGGCGGCCCGATAACTGCAGCACTGGTTGGCATGGGTGAAATTGAAGAAGAGGATGATTAATGGCGTTAACTTATGCCCATCTCGAATCTGATGACGTTAAATCACGATTTGTAACTATCGCCCAAAAAAACAACGCTGGTGATTATGTTGTTGCTGGATCTGATTCGCCTTTAATTACAGCTGACGTTAATCATGTAAGGCTGCATGAAGGTAGGGCGTATTATGTTTATAAGACTCATAAAGATACAGCTAGATTAGCAGTCGGAGCACATATTGATATTGCGATAGCTTTTCCGGCTGGTGTTGAGGCTCATGCATTTGTTGATTATCAAGCTGGTGGAGAAGCTGAAATTTATGTATATGAGTCTCCAACTACAAGTGGTGGTACATCAATGACTTTATATAGACGCAATAGGGTAATTAATACTGCTAGTCAGGGTGTTGCAGTTTTAAATCCTACGGTAAGTGCGGTAGGCACAGAGTTTTATTCTGAACTGATTACAAGCGCAGAAGGTCAAGGAAATAGAAGCGGTGCAGGTGGTCGTGGTTTAAGTTTTGAATTTATTTTAAAACCACTAACTACTTATCTCTTTAGATTGACAAATGTAAACGGTAGTTCTCAGATGGCTGAATTACGTATAGATTGGTACGAATAATGGAATACGATAAATCTGCTCCTGGTGGTACTCGCTTAACACCAGAACAAATCATTAAGCGTCAGGCTGCAGCTCAGACAAAGAAAGATGAGTTTCAGCAGCTGTATCAAGATGCGTATGAGTTTGCTTTACCGCAGCGTCAATTGTATGGCGTATGGGAAGGTGGCGCGGTTGGCAGCAAAAAGATGCAGCGCGTATTTGATTCAACTGCAATCAATAGCACGCAGCGCTTTGCCAATCGTTTGCAGTCGGTGGTGTTTCCACCGCAGCGCAAGTGGGCAACGCTAGAGCCAGGCTCAGATATTCCATTTGAAAAGCAGCAGATGGCTAGGAATATCTTTGAGGCTTACTGCGACAAAATGTTTACCGTCCTAAAGCAATCAAATTTTGATATTGCTATGGGTGAGTTTTTGCTGGATCTGTCGGTTGGTACTGCTTGCATGATGGTGCAGCCTGGCGATTCAATCAATCCAATTAACTTCATACCTGTGCCACTATTCCTGGTCAGCTATGAAGAGGGTGCGAATGGCCAGGTAGACAATGTGTATCGCAAGATCCGCATGAAAGGCGAAAGCATTATTCGTCAGTGGCCAGATGCAAAGATACCTAGCGAGATGCAGCGCAGGATCGATCAAAAGCCAACTGATGATATCGAATTGCTGGAAGCCACAATTTATGACCATGGCCGAGGTGACTACTGCTACCACGTTATCGATAAGGTATCTAAAGGTGAGCTGGTCTACCGCCGCCGCAAGTCTAGCCCATGGGTAATTTCTAGGTACATGAAGGTGGCCGGCGAGATCTATGGTCGCGGCCCATTGATGACTGCATTACCAGACATTAAGACGCTAAACAAAACCATTGAGCTGCTACTAAAGAATGCCAGCATGGCTGTTAGTGGTGTGTATACAGCAGCTGATGATGGCGTACTAAATCCAAATACCGTTAAGCTGGTACCTGGTGCGATTATCCCGGTTGCGCGAAACGGTGGGCCACAAGGGCCAGCACTGCAAGCGCTGCCACGTTCTGGTGATTTCAATGTATCGCAGCTGGTGATCAACGATCTGCGCAGCAACATCAAGCGGATACTGTTGGACGAGTCTTTGCCGCCTGAGAACATGAGCGCACGATCTGCAACCGAGATTGTTGAGCGCATGAAAGAGCTGGCTCAGAATCTTGGATCTGCGTTTGGCCGCTTGATCAACGAAACAATGATCCCGCTGACAGCCAAGATCTTGGAGGTTATGGACGAGCGTGGCCTGATCGATATGCCACTGCGCGTCAATGGCCTGGAGGTTAAAGTGGTGCCGGTGGCTCCGCTTGCACAAGCTCAGAATCAGGAAGAAATTGGCGCGATATTAAATTATGCTCAACTTATGCAAAATTTTGGGCCTGATGGCCAGGTATCCTTGAAGATGGATGCACTGGTTGATTACCTTGGCGATAAGATGGGTGTGCCAATGTCGGTTAGAAACAACCGAGCTGAGCGTGCAATTATGATGGAAGAGGCTAACAACCAGCAGCAAATGGCAGCTATGGCTCAAATGCAAATGATGCAGCAACAACAGCAGCAAGGACAGCCAGCATTGCCAATGCCGCAGGAGGGTATGTAATGGATTATGGCAACAGAGCTGATGGCACTCCAAAAGGCACTGGATATTTTGGCGAGATCAAGCGCCCTGATGGTAATGTTATGACTGAGATAAGTATTGGCGTAGGATTAAATGGGAAAGAAACAGAGATACCATTGATTGTGCCAAACTTAACTAAGCAGGAATTTAATTATTTATTAAACAATGATCCTGCATCAAAGACATTTATGGACAAGATGCCACCAAGCATAGTGCAAAAAGCTGTTGATCATGCGTCTGCCAGAATCAAACAAGGCCGTTCACCATTTGCAGACAAAAATGATAAACCTGTTGGGTATCCTAAATGAGCTGGGATGAACTAGAGGCCATTGGCCAGGCCAAAGATATCCGCAATGTTGACCAACAACGCAAAGATACTGATCGTTTGTACCTGCGAGTGTTTGGTACAGAGGATGGTATTAAGTTAATGAAGTACATGAGAGATACAATTTTGGAGCAGCCTGTCGCTGTGCCTGGCTCTCCAGCCGATTTTGCTTTCTACCGAGAAGGGCAGAACAGCATTATTCGGGATATTGAGGCACGCATCTATCGAGCAAGGAACCCATGAACACAGAAACCAACGTCGAACCCGGTGGCAGCACCGGCCTATTAGACAATGTTTCAGCAAACGAAGAAACAGCATCAAATCCGCAGCACACAGAAATAGAACATAGATCTAATCCAACTGACGCAACAGCAAGCCCAGAAGATCCGCTTGAGCGCCCAGATTGGTGGCCAGAGAACTTCTGGAAAAAAGACAGCAACGAGCCAGATCTTGAAGGTATGGCCAAAAGCTGGAAAGACCTAAGAGGCAAAATATCAAAAGGTCAACACAATGCTCCGGCTGATGGTAAGTATGACGTAAGCTCATTTGGCTTACAGACAGCTGACGAGAATCCAATGGCATCTAACCTGGTTGGTTGGGCTGCAGAGAATGGATTAAGCCAGGCTCAGTTTGACGATCTAGCGTCCAAGCTCCGATCAACAGCGGAATCAATGATGTCATCTGACATGGTTGATCCCAAGGTTGAGATGGAAAAGCTAGGGCCAAATGCTCAAGCCATGATCAAAGATATGGTTGATTGGGGTCGAGGATTGGTCAAGAAAGGTATCTGGTCACCAGATGAATTCGAGGAGTTCAAGATTATGGGCGGTACTGCTACCGGCCTACGAGCTCTAATGAAAGTGCGTGAGACTTATGAAGGTCGCGTGCCAATTCAATCTGCACCAACTACCGGCATGCCTAGCAAAGAAGAGCTCCAGGCAATGGTTGCTGATCCAAAGTACCAAACAGATCCGGCATATCGCCAAAAGGTTGAGCGCCTATTTCACCAGGCTTTCGGATAATCTGCTCCTCCTCGCAGATGCCCCGCTACGGCGGGGTTTTTTTTGGCTTGCATTTTAAAAAGAACAAGAGTAAAAAGCTATCAGGCTTATTCAATAGATATCTGTTGAACCCTGACCGCTGTGGCATCAGACGTTTGGTTGACGTAATCAACAAGTAATCGGCCCAGAATCACTGGCATACCGGCGCGACAAATAATCTTTTGTCAATAAACTAGGAGTATCAAAATGGCCGTTTCTCTATCAAACGCCTTTGTAACCCTGTTTGACGCTGAAGTAAAACAGGCTTATCAAGCATCAGCTGTTTTAGTTCCAGCAGTGCGTCAACGCCGTGGGGTCGAGGGCTCAACAGTAAAATTCCCTAAAGTTGGTAAGGGTGCCGCAACTTTGCGCGTAGCTCAAACTGACGTAACACCTTTGAATGTTGGCTTTAATTCCGTTACCTGTACTCTGCAGGATTGGAATGCAGCTGAGTATTCAGACATTTTCAGCCAGGCTAAAGTCAATTTCGACGAGCGCTCTGAGCTGGTCAAAGTGGTTGCATCTGCTATGGGCCGCCGCCAAGATCAATTGATCCTGGACGCACTCGCAGCATCTGGCACATCGCTTACAGTGTCGAACGACATTGGCGCATCTGACAGCAACATGAACATTGCTAAGCTGCGTGAAGCTAAGCGTCTGATGGACAAAAACAATGTGCCACCAGATAACCGCCACATCATCATCCACGCTAATGGCCTGTCTAACCTGTTGTCTGAGTCTACTGTTACATCGTCAGACTTCAACACAGTTAAGGCTTTAGTCCAGGGCGAATTGAATACCTACATGGGTTTCCAATTCCACGTTCTGGGTGATCGTGCTGAAGGCGGCTTGGCAATTGACGGTTCGTTGGATCGTGTTTGCTTTGCTTTCCACCGCGATTCGATTGGCTATGCTGAAGGTATTGGCATGCGTACTGAGATTAACTACATTGCCGAGAAAACCAGCTGGTTGGTCAACGAAGTATTCTCAGCCGGTGCCGTTACCATTGATGCGGAAGGTATCGTTTCGATCACCTGCCGCGAGTCTTAATCTAGGGGGTTAACATGGCATTTTCTTCAACTGGTTTTAATACCGCATCGGCTAACAAAGCCGGTAACGCACCGTCAATTCACACCTACAGCACAACTGATGCTATCGGTGATTTGAACACAGCTGGTTACTTTAATACTATTGCATCGATCCTAAAGGTCGGCGATATTATTTTCTGCTATACCAGCACCGGCGGTACTCCTGCTATGACCATTGTTTGGGTAAACTCCAACACTGGCAGCGTTGTTGACGTAGTTGACGGTTTGACTGTCACTGCTACCGACAGCGATTAATAGTAGGTAATGTAGCTTGGGGCTGGTTTCGGTTTTCCGAAGCCGGCCCTTTATCACATTAAAGGTTTGATATGGCAGCTGGCGATACTGGTATTCGTATTTGCGCTGACGCGCTCCTGATGATTGGTGCTAAAGCAATCACATCATTTAACGATGGCACTGACGAGAGCTCGATCTGTGACCGACTGTATCCAAATATTAGGGACAGTACGCTAGTCATGTACCCATGGTCATTCAATATGAAAAAGATCCAGCTGGCTCAGCTGGTGACTGCACCTGGTAGCGTTTGGAAGTATGCATACCAGTTGCCTGGTGATCGCATTGCCGGCCCGAGAGCCGTATATAATTCATCATCTGTTGGCGCTCCAGTACAAAAAGATTGGGAGATCCAGGGCGATCAACTGCTAACTAATTTAACCAGCGTTTATATTGACTATCAATATAGCGTTGCAGAATACGCAATGCCACAATACTTTGTGCAGCTGTTGAAATACATGGTTGCCTGGCATATTGCTGAAGCAATTACCGAACAGCAAGAAAAGTCTACCAAGTGGCGTAGTGTTGCTGTTGGTGATCCATCCGAGAATGGCCGAGGTGGTTACTTTAGACAGTGCATGCAGGTAGATGGACAGAGCAACCCGATCAGAATCATCGAGGATTTCAGCCTAATTGCAGTGAGGAACTAATGCCGCGCTTTGTTGACATTCAGTCTAACTTTAGTACAGGCGAGTTGGATCCATTGCTGCGATCCAGGATAGAGCTCGATCAATACAATAACGCACTGGCTAAAGCCACCAATGTACTGATCCAGCCACAAGGTGGGTTAAAGCGCCGGCCTGGTACTAAGCATATTCTGGAGTTACCAAACAGCAGCACACCGAGCGCTGGCAATGGCGTGCGCCTGGTACCGTTTCAATTCTCTGTTAGCGATTCCTACATGCTGTGCTTTACGCACCAGCGAATGTATGTCATTAAAAATGGCGCTGTAATAACTGCCATTAATGGCGGTGCTAACAGTTACCTTACCACCAGCATCACATCAGATATGGTTGATGATATGTGCTGGACGCAATCAGCAGATACATTGATTGTTGTCCATCCAGATCTGCAGCCGGTAAAGATTGTGCGCGGCGCTACTGATGCTACTTGGACAGCAACAACCATCACGTTTGACAGCATACCTAAGTATGCATTCACTATCACTTATACCAATCCAGCTGGCACTCTTACTCCAAGCGCTGTATCTGGCAACATCACATTGACTGCATCATCTGCCGTATTTAGTGCTAGTGATGTTAATCAGTACATCAACGCATCACCGCAGGGTAGAGCTAAGATCATTCAGTATGTCAGCTCAACTGTTGTGAACGTAATTACAGAATACCCATTTTTTAACACAACAGCTATTGCCAATGGATCGTGGGAAAAAGAAAGTGGTTATGAGGATGTGTGGTCGAGCACCAAAGGCTGGCAGAGAACTGTAAGTTTCCACGAAGGTCGCTTATATTTTGGTGGCTCAAAGTCTAGGCCATCAACAATATGGGGCAGCAAGATCGGTTTGTTTTTTGATTTTGTGCCGACAGAATCTCTTGATGATGATGCTGTTGAGGCCACGCTAGACACTAATGATCTTAACGTAATTACTGACATTTTAAGCGCTCGAGATTTCCAGGTATTTACTACTGGTGGTGAATTCTATGTGCCGCAAAATGCAACAGATCCAGTTACGCCGTTAACATTTATTTTTAAGAACGTATCAAGAAACGGCATGAAGCCTGGCACCAGGGTGCAATCTGTCGATACTGGTACCGTATACATTCAGCGCCAAGGCAAATCATTAAACGAGTTTGTGTTCTCTGACTCTCAGCTGACATACATCACGCAGCGCATATCGCTAATGTCAGGCCACCTGCTAAAGTCTCCGCAGCGAATTGCACTGCGCAGAGCGTCCAGCACAGAGGAAGCAGATTTGCTGCTGATGACAAATGAAACTGATGGAAGTATGGCAGCATTCTCTGTCATGCGATCACAGCAAATTACAGCACCATCTGAGTTTATTACTGATGGCAGTTTTATTGATGTTGGCGTAGATGTTACGTCAATTTATGCAGTTACAAAACGCCGGTTTAATTCTGTTGATCGATATTTTGTGGAGTTGTTTAGTTACGATGTCTTTACGGATTGCGCTTTTGTTGGTGGTTCTGCTAGTGGTGCTACAGGTTTACCACATATTGGTAAGGCTCTTAATGTAATTACTGATGGCGTACCGCAATCAAATGAAACTGTAAGCGGTGGCGGCACTGTAACTTTTGACAGAGAAAGCACAACCAGCTATGAAGTTGGTTTGCCGATTAGCGTTTACGTTAAAACAATGCCGGTAGACATTAAGCTGCAAACTGGCACCAGGTTATCTTTTAAAAAGCGCATTGTAGAAATCAGTGCTGTTTTAAAAGATACGCAACACATGATTATTAATGATCAGCCAATAGCGTTTAGGTTATTTGATAACCCAATGCTTGACGCTGCTGAGCCTACGTTTACAGGCATTAAACGAGTTAACGGTGTGCTTGGATATAGCCGAGAGCAAGCAATCGAGGTAGAGCAAAACCTGCCACTAAAGATGACGTTGCTTGGTCTTGATTACCGAGTCGCAGTAAATTCAGGAACTTGATATGGCAATTACTCCCGCAATGTTAACTGCTGGTGCTGGACTGATAACAGCCTATGGTGCTAGTCAGGCTAAACAAGCAGAGGCAATTGGTCAGCAGACTAGCTATCTTTTGCAAGCCAGGAATGCGCTTGAGGTTGCTAATGTTCGCGCAGATCTTGATGCTGAGTATGGTGCTATCCAGGCTGGCCGCATTTTGCAAAAAGCAAAAACTGAAGAGCTAAACTGGAAAATGGCCGGCAATACTTTGCTACGAAAAGAGCGTGAAACAAATGCAGCTGTTCGCGCTAGAGCAGCCGCAAATGGTATTGATTATGGCGGTGGCAGTGCGCTTGCTATTCAACAGCAAAATACGCAAGCAACATTATTGGATGTTGGCATTACTGATTTGAATGCGTTGGCTGCCAGGGTGCTTGGATTTGAGGATGCCAGCGCAATGCTTGAATCTACCGAGATCCAGAACATATTAAACAAATATGCTGCTAGTGCTCAAGCTGGCCAATACCAGCAAGCAGCTGCAGCTACTAGGCGTGCTGGTGGATTAATGAGCACTTATACATTGGGTTCTGCTGCTGTTAATTTTGGAACTACTTATTACGGTGAACAAGCAAAACAAGCAGAAGCCCAGAAAGTATCTGCTGCTAAAGCACCACCAACATTAGCTTGAGATAAATATGGCCACTAGATTAGACACAGGAAACGTACAGTTACGCCAACCAGGTAGCGTGCCTATGCGTCAGATCGAGCCTCGATCTGTGCAGTACATTGCTGGGAAAGCACAGGCAGAATCTAATCAGGTAATGGGTCAAATACTTGACCGCATGAGTGCTGGCATATTTGAATATGCTGGAAAGATGCGCGTTGAGGAAGGTCTTAAATACGCAGCAGAAAACGAGATTACCCAAGAACAATTGTTTGATTCCCATGGCGGGTTATTAGATGTTGATCTTGGTGGTGGCATGGCCATTAAAAATGGCAAGGTACAAAAAAGTGCGTTAAGCATGCTGCCTAGCAAATTTAATGAAGCAGTAAGAAAAGCCAGAAGTGCGCAACTAGCAAATCTATTTCAGCAAGAAGGTAACGCAGAGCTCATAAAAATAGTAAACGACATTGAGCAAGGCAATGCATCTGCATCATCTAAAAATGTAATTGAAAAAATAAACACGTTTACTAAAGCGAGTTCTGAGGTTCTTTCGCAGGTGGATCCAGAAGCTGCTATCCGTTTTAATGCAACCATGGCAACCCATGGCAATGCAGTATATAAGGCTGCGTTGGAAGCAGAATCAAAGTTTAATAAGCGAGTGCGTGAGCAAAAACTTGATACTGACTTTAATGCTCAAATAAAAATAATGGAGCAGCATGTTGCAAACAATCCAGACGTTTTGAATTTTGTTTATGACTCTGGTTTAAAAACATTAGAGCAAACTGTATTGAATGAAGGTATTGGCCCAGAGATGGCTAATAGATATATTGATAATTATAAAAAAGAATTTCGCAATGCAAAAATAAATGTTGTTACTCGGCATTTGATGAATGATGATTACATGGCAGATCCATTGTCAACATTGTCAAAAATACGCGATGGCAATATTGGCAAAATGAGTAGCGTATTAAAAGAAATGATCAGCACTGATTTTGATGCTGTCGCAAAAGTTACGGCAAATTATATGACTGCCGTTAATAGCCGAGAAGAACTTAGTCGGCGAAAACGCGATGATGAAAAACGCAATGGTGAAGCTGCTGCAATTAATTTGCTTGAGCAAATCTATCCAATAAAAGATTTAAAAAGCCCAAAGCGTCAAAAATTAATAAATGATCTTATGGCTTTGCCGCCTGGTTCAATTCCAATTGGAACAATAAAAGATCTTCTTGAGCCAGAAAAAGAAGGTGAAGGTAATCCGGTTGCTGAATACAATGCATTAGGAATGATATTTGATGGCAGGATCACAACCAAAGAACAGCTGGATAAAATACCTGGATTAAATCCAAGGCAGAGACTTGGCTTGTTAAAATCATTGCGCACAGAAAACAAAGATGGATTACGAGCATTGGATGCCGGCCTAAATAAATTGGCAGGTATTGCATCGGAGCCTGGCGCTATAGTTGTGATCGATCAGAAAAGCGAAGAGTGGAAACGCAAGCAACAATTAAAAGTTAGGGTTGCTGAGATTGAGTCTGAAGCAGCCAACGAAGGTAAGGTATTGACCGAAAGACAAATCATTGACAAGATGGAAAAAGAAATTCTCGATAAGAGAAATTCAGCAGAAGCAAGGCAAGCAAAAGATTCATTAGATAATTTTGTCAAAGATAAAGCTGGAAAAATAAAGCCTGATCGTGATTGGATTACAGGGCCGGTTAATAAGCAAACATTGCCAGCGCTAAGAGAAAAGGCTAAAGGCGATCAAAAGAAACTACGGCAGATCCAAGAAATTGAGCGCTTGTTAAAAGTATCAGAGGGAATCTAGCATGGCATACAGCCCGATTGAACAGCGGTACATTGACACAATAGTGGAGGGTTATTTCCCTGCTATGCCTGTTGAGCCAGCTCCTATGGAAGATGAGTTCAGCCTGGAAGGCGTGCAACTTGCGGCTGGCCCTGGCACTAGAACTGATGCTCCTGCTAATGTTGGCAAGACAAAAGCACCAATTACTCCAGAGCAAGCTGCTGATCTAATGCGCAGCATGCCATTGGAAACGCAATCGCAAATGATTATGCGCAGAATTGCGGAAGATCAAAAGGCTGGCGTTACTGGTGCTGTCATCCCAAAAGATAGGACATTGCGTCAAAATCTGGTTAGCGGTATGCAGCAAATGCTTATTGATAATGCCGGAATGGACAATGGACGCGCACGCAAATTAGCCGAATCAATATTTGGTGGAGAAAGTTCTGGAGCACCGTTTGATATTGGCTTAATAGACTTAACTCCTGCAGTGTTTCCATTGGCAGCACAGGAATCTGGCATATCAGCTGGTGAAGCTATGGAGGCTGCAGCAAGCGGTGAATATGGAACAGCTGCACTCAAGTATGGTGAAGGCGTATTACAAGGATTAGATGTTGTGCCTGGCATGGCGATGGTTAAAGCTGGCGCAAAATCATTGGGAAAAACTATATCTAAACAATCTGGAGAAATTTATGCAACAGCCCAGCGAGGCCCGTTCTACACAGTCAATAGAAAAAATCCTGAAACAAACTATGGAGATGCTGGAGAAAGACGGATATACCCAGGAACAGCTATCGAAAATAGAACTTCCGCAGGACGATCCTCTGTATACGGCGATGAAACAGGCAAAGCAGACCAAGAAATTCAATTTCGCTTAAAGCCAGAAAACAATCCTGCTTTTTCAATTGCAGATCAAATATCGAAACAATTTACTGGTAAGCCATACCAATACAATGTTGAGATGGAACCATCTAGTTTAAGAAAGCAATCAGCTGTTGGTATTGCTTATGATGTTGCAGCTCAAAAAATGCCTGGCTATGGTGATTCTGTTTTTGCCGCATACAAAGCAGATCCAGAATATGCACCAATAATTGAAAAGCTAAAAATAAAATCATACGACGATCTAGTAAAAAAATCGTATGAGCAGTTAGAAAAAGAAACGATTGCTCAATTTAATGCGCTGCCCATAAATATGTCGTACCACAAAGGCGGCGAAGGCAATTACCTTGATAGCAAAGAAATGCTAAAGGATGTGCATTTGCACAACCATTTGTATGTTTACCAAGGTGGCGATGAGCATGAGTTCCTTAAAAACATAGACAAAGGAACCGGCCTAAACAGCAACGAAATGTTTAGAGCTGTTCATGATTATTTTGGCCATGCAATAAAAGGCAATACGTTTGGGCCAGTTGGAGAAGAAACTGCCTGGGCATCGCATGCGCAAATGTATTCCCCGCTTGCTAGGATTGCAATGACTGCGGAAACAAGAGGTCAAAACAGTTTTGTAAACTATACGCCGATAAACGCAAAGATAACCGAGCAGATGGAAAATGTCCGTCGAGCAATGTTGGACGCTGAAAGAAGCGGCAATCTTGATAAGGTTGAGCAATACAAACAAGCATTGAGAGATCTTGGAGGCCAATGGCAATATGCAAAACAAGCATCTGTTGCTTTGCCACCAGAGATGACAAGGGTTGATTACTCTGGCGGTACTCCTGAATATTTAAGATCTGTTCAATCTCCGCAAGGGGAAGAGCTTGCTCTTGAGCACTACAGTAAATCTGCTGAAATGAGCGAGACAGATCCAGCTAAATATGGAACTGCTGCTGCCGGCAGAGAAGCTGAGCGCCTTTCAATGAAGGGTGCAAAAAAAGAGCGCACGTTTTTTTATGAGGCTGGATCAAAACCAGAACAGGTTGTTGTAAGTGTGGCTCCGTATAAATATGAGGCAGTTGGCAAAGGATTGTATGATTTCGATAATGATCCATTAGATATACGCCAAATTGCAAAAGTAAAAAATACATCTACAATTGGCGTTCGTGACGAGGCATCATTAAGAAATGATTTAGAGCGCATGATTTATGAGCGTGGATTTAAAGGATACGTCACTGGTCAAAAAGGAAGTAGAGTAGTTGTTTCGTTTGATCCAGTTGAAGTTAAAAGGACTAAATAATGGCCACACTTGAGCAGCGTATAACATCTATCCTGCCAGAACAGGCAGCACCAGAAGCTACTGGTGAAGTGCCGCTTGAGCCCATGCCAATGGAAACACCTGCTGAATCAGTGGATGCTTTATCTGGCGAGCCTGGTTCACCTAATATGGATAACATGCAGGTTGCCGGCCTTAGTTCAATTCTGCGCAAAGCAGTTACCGAGATAAAGCCAAGCGCTGGTCGCAGACTTATACCTGGTGAAATACCTGCCGGTGAGTTGCCATCAGCCGGCAAGGTTGGCCGCACCACTTTAATACCTGAAGCAGATCAACAGCTGGTTAATAAAGTTCAGCAAGCTACAGAGGCGCGTAAAGCTGCAGGTGCAACCAAGGGAAAGCCATCATTATCTACAGCCGAGCGTGCAGCCGGTGTGCCTGTCGAGCCATTTAACCTATCGCGCTACCAGACAGATGATGCAGCTGCCGTAATTGGTGGCGTGTCTGATGCTCTCGGTATCAAAACCAAGCGTGTCACGTTTGATGAGATTAAGCAGAAAGCAGCGGATAGCGGCATCAGTGAATCATTCCTTGCACGTTTAGTTACTCCTGATGGCGGCATGCTGCCCAGCGCGGTGGATACCTATAAAGCTCTGCAGGTATTGGAGTCAAGCGCAAGTGAGCTTGATCGCTTATTCAAGCTGGTTGATTCTGGACTGGCCACTGACGTTGATAAACTTGCGTTGCGTCAGCAAATTGCTTTCCATGGGTTGGTGCAAAAGGGTGTTAAAGGAATCCAGACAGAAACAGCTAGAGCGCTGGCTGTGATGCGGATCCCACGCGATGGCAAATCTCAAGCACTGAAACAAGTATTAGATGAGTTCGGTGGAGAGAATGCGTTAACGGATATGGCCAGATCTTATCTGTCGCTTGAGACACGCGCAGCCAAAAACTCCATGGTTGAGAAATCAATGATGTCAGGCATCAAGGATGTTTGGATGACAACCTGGATCAATGGCTTGTTATCGTCTCCTGTGACGCATGCTAAAAACATTATGTCCAATTCGCTGTTTGGTTTGTATCAAATACCAGAGCGATTGGTTGCCGGCTTATATTCCAATTTCCTACCGCAGAAGTTAAGAGCTGGTGAGCTCCCGCCTGGGTTGCGCTGGTTTGGTGATCGAGTACCAGGCAGCGAGGCAGAGCGCGTCGAGTTAGATGAAGCGCTAACAATGACGCTATCTCTGCGCAATGCAATTGCTGAAGGTTTTGAGATGGCATCCAAAGCCTGGAGCTCGAACACTCCGCAGATGGATATTGCCAGCAAGGTTGAGCTTAGCCGCAAGCCTATGGAAACTATGGGTGAATCACTGCAGCGTATGACAGGCGCTAACCCAGAGAGCTGGATTGGCAAGGGCATGGACTACTACGGCACAGCAATCACTTTGCCTGGTCGTGCGCTAATGACAGAGGATGAATTCTTTAAGGGCGTGCTTTACCGCATGGAGCTTAATACCCAGGTAACGCGCAGATCCAAGAAGGTTTATCGAGAATCTCTTGATGGTGGTTTGAGTGAGCAAGATGCAATTGATCGCGCAACTAAAGAAGCAGAGGATTTGCTGGCTAACCCACCGCGAGATTTAGATGAGGCGGCCATGGAGTTTGCCAAGCAAGGCACTTTCCAGGCAGATCTGCCACCAGCCCTAGCATCATTGCAGCGCGTGTTTAATCACCCGGTTGGCAAGATCATTGTGCCATTCTTTAAAACACCGGCAAACATTGGTTTAAATGTTATTGAGCGCACACCGTTTGCACCGCTGTCATCCAGATGGAGGCAGGAGATTGCAGCCGGTGGGCCGCAGCGCGACATGGCAATGGCCAAGATATCGCTGGGATCTACTGTATTAACCGGCTTTGCTTTTTGGGCAGCAGAAGGTAATCTTACTGGCCGAGGCCCAGAGCGCAAAGAAGAGCGTGAAGCATTGATGCGTACAGGCTGGCAGCCTTACAGCATGAAGCTGGGTGATAAGTGGTATAGCTTCCAGGGCATGGAACCGATTGGCGCTCTGATGGCCATTGCTGCTGACTATGCTGAGTATGCCAAACATGAACCAGATGCCAGCAAGGTTGAAGAGGTATTCCTTGGTGCAACCTATGGCCTGTATGAATACCTAAAAGAGCAGCCTTATTTGCAGGGCATTGCTGATGTTGGCAAGCTAATTGGCTTTAATGAATCTGGCCGGGTAGATGGTGAAAAGATTGTTAACGGATTAACCAAACAGTTTGGCGGCTTCTTAATTGGTGGTTCACCAGGCGGGGCATATAGCTCATCAGTGGCTGCAATAGATCGTTTGCTGGATCCCAATAAGAAGGATACCAAGGCTAATCCTGATTTGCCTATGGGTGTGCGTGGCTTTGTTGAATCGTTTAATCAGTACCGCAGCCGCTTGCCATACTTTAGCGAGTCGGTGCCGGAAGCATTAAACCTGTGGGGCGATACGATAAAGCGCAGCCAGGGTAATCCGCTTGAGTTGGTGCTGCCTACCAAGGTATCGCCGGATCAGTTTTCTGAAGTAGATGATTTATTGGTTGGGATTGGATCACCAATTGGGGTGCCTGACAGGAAAACGTCATTCACTATTGGTTCAGGAGATAACTCTATTTCAGCTCCAATAGAATT
>Ga0181352_1000556_pt1 | contig 15684 bp, 16 predicted proteins | sample Fa13VDMLBSN_FD_130103 | JGI IMG/M metagenome (GOLD analysis project Ga0181352, IMG submission 130103) | Freshwater viral communities from Lake Michigan, USA - Fa13.VD.MLB.S.N | ecosystem: Environmental > Aquatic > Freshwater > Lake | place: USA: Michigan | collected 2013-09-23 | reverse complement strand
GCGTGCTTGAGAATGGCAAGTTCCGCGTTCCGGTGTATTCCAAAAACACGCAATGTAGCGTGACCATTGAAAGCGACAGCTGGCTGCCAGTGACCATCACTGGTGCTTCATGGGAAGGCAATTACACTAATCGCAGTCGAAGTCTGAACTGATGGCGTTCCCCGTAGCTGCTGTTGTTGGTGGAATCCTTGGCATCGGTCAATCCATCCTTGGTGGTGCCAGTCAGAAAGCTGCAGCTGATGCTCAGAACGCCGAGCAAGAGCGGATCGCCAAGGCTCAGTACAAGAGATCCCTTCAGGAGTATCAAATCCAAAAGCAGCGAGACATGACTCAGTGGTACTGGGATCGTGCTCGCATTGAGCAACTGCGCTTCAACGAAAAGCAGACCGCTCTAGATCAGGCCACCTACGGCGCCAAGCTGATCTCCTCGGCTACCGAGAACCTGGCCATCAACAGCCAGGCCCTCTACGACAAGTTCGTGACCGAGGAACGACTGCGTGCCACTCAGGTTGGCATGGACTACCAGTACACCACGAGCAAGCTGGCGGCCGACAGCACCGAGGCGGTGCGCCAGTACATGCAGAACATCAACCAGACGGCGCTGCAAAGCAACGCCACGGTTGCCAAGCTGACGACCGACACGCAGGAGCTACTCGCCAGCCTGGCGCTGGAGGAGCAGCGGGACTACCTGGGCTGGCAGCTCAACGTGCTCTCGGCCGCGGCCAAGGACAGTGAAGTCAAGGCCGTAGCCAGTGCCCGCCAGGGAGGCAGCAACACATCCAGGAAGCTGGCTGTGCAGGCTGCGCAGCAGTTGGGCCGCACATGGGCTGAGCTTGATCAGCGTGCTACCAGCCGTGACGTGAAGCTCGGCCTGTTGAACAGCACGATGAAGAACGACGTGTCCCGTCAACTCAGCCAGTACGCGCTGACAATGCAGGATGAGACCGAGAAGATCAAGTACACCAACGCCAGGTACATCTCTGACTACGGCCTGGCCAAGAGCCAGATGCAGTCGCTGACCATCCCCAGCTTCCAGTTGGCAGAGAAGCAGTACGGACGCGAGCTCAAGAGCCTGCAACTGCAGACACGTCAGGCGTTTGATGAGGCAACAACGAAGTACCGGGAGCAGACCTTCTTCGATCCGCTGAAGCCTGTTGCAGGCCTGCGTCCGAAGTACATCGCTCCTACAGCGATTGCAGGGCCTAGCGCAGGGTCCGTCATCGGCAACGCCATTTTGAGTGGTGTCTCCACTGCTGCAACGTTCAGTGATCCCAAGACGTGGTTTAAGTAGTAAGCTTGACAGCGTACAACTGTTGTTCTCATGGCGAAGCTGAAAGGGCAAGAATTGCTTGCTTACATCCAGGAGCGTGCTGGTACTGATGAGGGTGCCATCATCCAGGGTGCTGGCTACTACGGCTTTCGCAACGGCAAGCTCAACCTGCAGCGCACCAAGTTCTACCGCGCGATTAGCCAGGCAAACGGTCTTGTCATTGGCGACCCTGTGCCCGACGAGCGCCCTGGCAAGGAGCCCACTTTCCGCCTGAAGGTTGGCCCCAAGGGCCTGGTCCCCGTTGGCCGGGCTTATACCGAGCAATGCAACATGAAACCAGGAACCTTCGTGAAGGTTCTTGTTGAAGATGGCTGCGTCATTCTCGAACCCGAAGACGCTTCAGCAACCCCGGTTCCTCCTGCTGCCACATTGGCAAGCATTGCCTAGCCTCAACAAAGGGGAGATCGTGGAGGGGTTGCAGAGACCCCTCTTTTTTGTGCCATGGGGATCAAAGAAGTGCAGTTCACGTCTGAGCGGTGGCTCCAGTTCTGGGACAACTACAAGGGCCAGGAGCATCAGATCGCAGCAATCCGCAAGCTGGGTCAACACATCAATGAATCAGACCCTTGCCTGCTGACGGAATCAGCGGACTGGGTGCAGGTCTGGCGCACGCCGATCGTCGATGTGCCCAATACCTGGGAAGGGGTTGAGCTCGCTGCTAAGACCTCAGGTGCCAAGTTCCCTGAACTGGTTGCTGCCCAGTGGGCCCTAGAGAGTGGCTGGGGCAAGCACACCAGTGGGCGCCATAACTACTTCGGCATGAAGGGGCCTGGCACTTCGCACAAAACCCAAGAGGTGGTGAACGGCAAGACCATCACCATCACCGATGAGTTCCTGAACTTCCGCAGCCTCAGCGAGTGCGTTGAGTATCTCGTTGACCGCTGGTACAGGGACTTCACCGCCAACGGCAAGACCTACAAGGGGGTCAACCACTCCAGCAATAGGGAGACCGCAGCACGGGAGTTACAGCGCCAGGGCTATGCGACCAACCCTGGGTATGCAGATCGCCTGATCGCCTTAATGCGCGAGCGTCGTCCTGTGCAGGGCGAGGCCATCACCCGCAACCCGTTGAATGTCCGCTGGCAGAGCCAGAACGACAACAGGAGCGGAACCGGCTACCGCGAGTGCTTCAGTAGCTCTGCTGCCATGCTCGCCATGTTCTGGGGCAAGGTCGTTGGCGATGACGCCTACAACGCCATCCGCCAGAAGTACGGCGACACCACCAGTGCACAGGCACAGCTAGCAGCCCTGCGCTCCCTGGGCCTTAAGGCGGACTTTCACACAGATGGCAACCCCAAAGTGCTTGAGCAGGAGATCGATGCTGGGCGGCCTGTTGCTGTGGGTTGGCTGCACAAGGGGCCAGCGTCTGCGCCAAGCGGCAGCGGCCACTGGTCCGTAGTCATCGGCTACACCGACATTGCCTGGATCCACAACGATCCGAACGGCGAAGCCTCCTTGGTCAACGGTGGGTACGCCAACACCACCAAGGGTGGAGGAGTGGTCTACAGCCGCAAGAACTGGAATCCCCGCTGGATGCCTGGCGGCTCCGGCGGCTGGTATCTCACCTGCAAGCCATGAAACGCGAACGACTCCATCTCAGCGTCTACACCTCCATCGAAACAGGCGTGGACTGGAACGGGCGCTATTACATCGCCTACGCCAACGGGGCCAGCGTCTTCCTGCGTTGTCCCAAGGAAGTGAGGAAGTGGCTCAAGCTGCCGGCCAAGATCCCCTCCCGCGAGGCTTACGACAGCTGGATTGCTTCGCTGGAGGCTGCTGATCAGGAACGTGTCAGCAAGAAGGCCCAACCTTTAACAGGTGAGCCACTCATGGAAGGAAACGGCCCCAACCTTTCACAAGAGCTGCTGTCCACAGGATTCGGTCCTGAGTGCCACCTCGACGACAGCGATCCCAACCACCAGACCAAGATGATCACCTAGGCCGACCGGCCTGCCATGCCTCGCTCAGATTCTCTGCTGCTTCCTGGGCAAACCAACGGGCAACGGCCGTTTGCTGGTGCCAGAGCTCGTTGAGCAGGATCGCTGCGTTCAGCAAGCCCTCATAGTCCTGTGACTCAGACAGGTCCAACAGGGTCCGCTTGGTCGCCTCCTGCCTGAACTGCAGCTCCTGACCAACGACAAAGGGCTGCACCGGCTACCTCTTGACCATTGGGCTGACGATCCCAGCCAGCACCTCAACGGCTCGATAGAGCTTGACGGCAAGCCTGCGGTAGTTGCTCAAGGCCTCGTTGTCCTTCGGTGTTGGGGTCATGTTCACGATGACCAGTGCAACACCATGAATCGCTACTGCAAGCGCAACGTAATCACTGATGCGATCCACTGTTAAAGAGCGTCTCGCCCAACCCTACTTAATCCTTGACACCTGGCAAGTGTGTTTGCTCCAGGTTGCGAAGGCGCACCTCATGGTCGCGTAAGTCGTCTTCCAGGACGCGAATATCCTTTTGCAGCTCGGATCGCAACATCCTCACCTCACTGAGGATTGCGTCCATCCCCCGCTTCATGGAGCCGTGCTCCACGGCCATCTTCCAGAGGGCGCCTGTCGCAGCCACTCCCACAACAGACGCAACCTCAAGCACTGGATCAATGAAGCTACGTGCAGATTACCGAGCGTAAGTCACCCTTCCAGTCCCGTAGCCAGCTGTAAATCTCCGGCCTGTGTTCAGGATTCCCGCGCCATAGCAGCCGGGCCACATGCCGCAGGCTGGCCGTGTCCTTGGCATGGCTGAGGTAGGCCATGGCTATCTCCAGGCTGCAGCAGTTGGCCTTGCGCTTCAGGCGCTTCAGCGAGCGCTTGCGGATCAGCTTGTAGGTGCGCCAGTGGCGGTAGCCAACCCAGTCCACGCCGTCGTCGATCCAGCCCACACCGCTCTTGCTGTTGAGCTCCATGCCCAGCTCGCGCACCTTGGCATCCATCGCTCGGTGCGCTGCGTGCGCCTGCTCGGCGGTCTCAAACAGGGCGATCATGTCGTCGCAGTAGCGCAGGTAGGTGGTGAGCTTCAGCTCGCGCCGGGCGAAGTGATCGAGGGGGTTGAGCGCCATGTTGGCCATGATCTGACTGGTGCTGGCACCGATCGGAATGCCGCAGTCGCCGCCGTTCACGGTGATGTAGCGCCACAGCAGCTCCAGCGTGCGCTTGCACTTGATGTGCCGCTGCATCTCCTGGAAGAGCGCCTGGTGGTTGATGGTGTAGAAGAACTTGCGAATGTCCAGACTGAGGTAATACTTCAGCCGCCGATCCTTCAGATAGGCATGAAACTGTTTGCTGCAGCGGTGTGTGCCGCGGCCGATGAGGCAGCTGTAGGTGTGAGCGATCAACCGTTGCTGCAGCGGCGCCCGCAACGCATTACATACGGCGTGCTGCACGATGCGATCTTCCAGGAACGGGGCCTGGATCAGCCGGGGCTTGGGGTCCTTGATCCAGAACTCATAGTGCGGCCGCGGGTTGTAGCGGCCATTCAGCAGCTTCTCCTCCAGGCGGGAGAGATTCACCGCGATGTTGCTCTCGTACTGGAGGATCAACCGCTTGGTTCCCTTGCCGCTGCGCACCTCCCTCCAGGCATCCAGCAGCGCGTCGTAGTTGGCGATCTGGGGCCAGAGATTGCCGAGTTTGTGGGGCATGGCGAGACGGTCGCTTGAGCTACTGGAATCGCCTTCCCCGGCTATTGAGAGCCCGCAGGCTCAAGGACGAACTCCCTCCCTTCAACACGGCACGGAAGGTTCCCGTGAGAACCAACGCTGGGCGTGATTGTGTCGAAGTCGGACGGCACGAGCGCCATTGTTGTTGTTCGCGTTACCGGATGTGTTGTTGAGATTCACGTTGAACACGCCCGCATTGGCGGTGTTGTCCCAGTTGCCCCCAACATTCGGCAGCATGTCAGGAGTCCTCCCTGAGCTCTGAGCGTAGCCAGCCTCCTAAGAGTCGGCCCACCTCATCGAGCTTTTCGCAAGCAACACGGTGGCGCCTGGGCTCGATGTGCTTGGCCTCCACTGCCAGGTTGAGCAGCTGGCGGAGGAACTCGTGCTGCACATTGAAGCGTGTGAGATCGGTCTTCTTGTGCTGCTTCTTGTTGGCGGCAATGGCCAACTCCAGACAGAGATACCCGATCTCACGCATCTTGGCACTGAGGACGTACTTCTCATACCGCGGCATGTTCCTGGTGAGAACGTCGAGGTAGAGACAGAGGTCCTTGCAGCGCCGCTCGATGAGCCAGTAACGCTCCTGCCGCTTGTCCAGTCCTTCTGGAGGAGAAGGGGAGGCTGTCGCCTCCCCCACATGGCTGCTCATGCAGCCAGAAGGCGGACGGCACGAGCGCCATAGTCGCGGCGCGCGTCACCGGATGTGTAGCCGAGATCCACGCCGAACACGCCCGCAGTGGCGGTGCCGACCCAGACGCCCCCAACACCCGGCAGCAGGTCGTTGGGACTGGAGCGATACACACCGTCACCACCAAAGATGTTGGTGCTGGTCTGCGTGCCGCTGGTGCCCAGCTCCCTGGGAATCAGGGTCTCCGTCATCGCCCGCCTGGTGGCGTTGCTGAAGCTGCTGGAGGGGTGGAAGGTGCCACCGCTGTGGGGCACCAGGTAGCTCCAGCCGGCGCTGCCGAACCAGATGCCGTCATCCGCTGCAGCGCCGCTCTCGGCCGCCAGGGACAGCACGCCAGTGGCGCCTGTGATCGAGGCATTGCCGGTGGTGTTGGTCCAGGCTGCAGAGCTCGGGAACAGGCGGAAGCCGCCGTTGCCGCCGCCGCTGTTGGTCAGGCCAGGGGCGATCTCCCACTGGTTGCCCTGAATGTCCACGATCCCGCTGAGCTGGCCGTTGTGGGTGGTGTGCTCAGTGGCTGCAGCGCCGCTGATCCGAGCAGCGCCGGTGAAGGCGCGGCTGCTGCGGCCGGCGTAGCCGGAGCCGTTGTGGCCGGTCAGATCCGTGCGGGCGAACTGCAGGCTGGACTTGTTCACGTCCGAGCCATTGTTGTTGTTGCCCTTGGGCGCATAGGGCGCCACGTCCATCCAGGCCGCCTTGGTGGTGGCACCGGCGATCGGGGCGCCGCCAGCATCGAGCAGGGCCTGGGCATGGGCCAGCGACAGGAAGGCGATCTGGCTGCGGATCCACAGCGGGCAGGGCGCAAAGTCCAGGCCGCGGGTCTTCACCAGGGCCCACACGCCACCGAAGTTGTTGGCAGGGGTGCCGGCAGCGCTATTCAGCGCAGTGCTGTTGCACAGGCTGAAGGGGCTGTTGAAGTCAGTGCCGCCGTCGTCTTTGGTGGTGGGGCTGACGGGCCAGTGCAGCGGACGGGAGACCGCAATGCCGCCGGTGAGCGGGGTGCCGCCGGGGCCGTTGGTGTGGTTGGGGGCACCAGAGCCATCGGGCTTGCCGTTGGAGATCTGGTACTTGTCCACGAACACGCCGATCAGGCTGGAGCCGGAATCAGTGAACGCCTTGGGCAGGACAGCGTTGCCCGATTGCGTGTCACTGATCACCACCTTCGTGCCAAAGAACGGCGCGTTGGTGTTGCCCGGTGCCTGCACGTCGATGTAGTGCGCTGGGATGAAGCACACAATCGAAGCACTCGGCAGGTGGATGTAGTTGCCGAAGTGCGGGTGCTCGCGCAGCGGGTCGTAGGTGCCAGCGCTCAGCGGTGCAAAGGTGGCGGGCAGCAGCTCAGGCGGGCAGCAGCCGATGCCGAAGCCAGACATGCCGGCCAGGCCCACGGTGTAGCGCCACTGATCGCGGTAGCCATACCACTCGTTCTCAATGTTGAAGATCCCCTTGGGACCAACAATGCGCTCCTTGACGCGGAGCAATGGGGTGATGACAGTCATGAATCAGGCCTCGTTGAAGGGGGCGGGGTAGAAGGTCACAGGGCTGGGCAGGTCGTCTTTGCTGATCGCCGTTACCGGCTGGTCGTCAGCCCAGATGTCGATGTCATCGCCATCGCCGTAGGCGCCGAAGTAATCGAAGCCGTCATGCGTGTTGGCGTCAGGGTCTGCATTCCGTTGCAGGGCCACCAGGGTGAAGGTGGGCTCAACACCGGGTTCCTGGGCAGGCCACTGCACGTTGGTGCCGGGCTCTGGTTCAGCCTTGAAAAAGCGGAAGTCCATGGTCATCACATGTGAGAGGCGGAGGTGGGATCAATCGCAGAACGACCGCCATAGCCGCGATCACCAGGGCGACCGATGGGCAAGGTGTCGGGATCGAATTGCTGCAGTTTCTGCAGACTGGGTTCGGCCACCGGCGCTGTGGCCGGAAACCCTGTGGATGGAAGTACGGCCATCAGCAGAAGCTCCCTGACGGAAGATGGATAGGGTTGTAGGCATCAGCGCTCACGTAGTGAAACGCCGTGCCAGGAGGCACCACCGGGCCAACGCCGAATGGCACTTGCCCAGGAGTGCCAACAGAGAATGAGCCATTGCGATAGATCGCTGTCAGCTCATCCAGCAGCACCGAGCCAGTGGTGCCCTCCGGGCCAACAGGACCGATGGGGCCAGGAATAACCGGAGCGAATGTCCCCGTGAAGGGATTAAATGCGTAGGTAGCCATGGCTTAGCTCTTTGTGATGCTGGTGACGTTGTTGTTGCCGTCGTAAGTCATCACCAGTGTGGCGACTGTCACGCCGGACGATCCACCTTGTTTGTAAACAACAGTGGTCGGGTTGACACCCGTGTAGGTCAGCGAAACGTAGTCATGCTCAGGAATGGCAAGACCGGGGATTGCAGGCTCGTACCTGCGCAGAATGGTGGATGGCATCAGCAGAAGCTCCCTGAAGCGTGATGAATTGGGTAGTAATCGCTCTGGCTGATGCCAGAGAACGCGGCCCCAGGTGTTAGGACTGGGCCCACGCCAAAGGGGATAGAGCCAGGAGTGCCAACACTGAATGCAGCGTTGATGAGGATCCCCAAGGGCTCAAGTACCTGAATGGGACTTTGCGGAACAGCAACAGCTGTCGCAATAGAAATCGCGGACTGTGCGGCGCTTGCTGCAGCGTTGGCGGTAGTCGTCACCGCAGCCGCAAGAGCAGTTGCAGCGTCTGCGGCCGCGATTGCGGCAGTGGCCTCCGACTGCGCTGTTGCGGCAGAAGCAGCAGAGGCAGCTGCGGCAGCGGCTGATGCGGTAGCTGCAGCCTGACTTGTATCTTGCTGCTCTTGGTTGAGGTAGGTATTGAACAGGGTGTCAGTGTTGAGCTGTTCAGCCGTCAACAAAGACGACGCCTGAAACGTGACGTAAGCAGCCCCAGGCGGAGTTATGCGTTGAACCTTGACCCACTCTCCAGAAGCAATGCCAAATGCAAGGCGTGCGACTGTGCCCCCCGAGGCAAAGTTCCACTGGGCGGGTCGAGTCAGCTCTGTCCAGGTATTGCCCGAGTCGGCGCTCTTGTGCACATGAATATGCGGCTGCTCCAGGTACGGAATGGGATTCCCGGTAGTTGAAGTGAGAGGGAAGTCAACAGCGCCGGCTGTGCCGGCCGTGTAGACGTTCCCGCTGTATGTGAACGAAGGCGCTGTCACTGGACCCGCTTATCACTTATGTCAAGCCTACCGCTAGTAACCGCGGCGAGCACGTTCGTACAAGGCGTCAATCTGTTGATTAATTGTTGACGCTTCACTTGCATTATTTGCCATTGCGGCGTTGCGGCTTCCCTCAAGGAGCATGTACCGCTCTCGCATCCCTGAGTTGCTCTGGATCACTCTGTTGTACGCAACGTCGTAGTAGTCGTTGATGATGCTGTCGAGGCCTTGCTCAATCTTGGTGCGAACATCCATAAACGCTGCGCCGCGCTTATCCACATACGCCCGAACCTCGGGCCGGTTGCGGTACTCCAGGACTGCCTGCCGCAACGTCTGACCGCCAATGCGGATCGATGCCATCTCCTGGTTCAGCTCCTGCTGCTCACGCACCGTGACCTTGAGGCCAGAACGAGAGGGGCTCTTCTCCGTGTAGCTCCCCTTGATCTCAAAGATCGCCTGCCACGCAGCATCGGCTTCTCGCTTGCCGCGGGGCAGGAACGGAATTGCCATCTGCAGCGGGTTTAAGCCGCCAGGCCCTTCGCCGGGGTAGGTGGGCACCGGCTCGCCAGTGATCTGATCAATCAACAGTGGAGTTGCGCCGCCCGCTCCAGGAATCCGGTCGGTCAACCTGGCGAAGATCCCGGTGCCAAACGTGTCCTCATGGACGCGCATCACCTCGGCAAACGTCGCGCCCTGGTAGGCGTGCTTGTAGGGATCAACGATCTTGTCCACGTAGTTGAGCAGGCCGCCGAAAGGCGTCTGCGTTGCTGCGTAGTTCTGCAGAAGGCGAGCGCCCTTGGTGCCCAGCACAAGGTTCTTGTCACTCAACGTGTCCATCACATCGTTGATGCCACGCAAGAACGTTGCCTGATACAGGCCGCTGACCATGATCCCGGCCATGGCGGCGACCCATTCCTCCTGAGCGGCCTGGGGCACATAGGCGCTGTACTGGCCCATGTCTGCCGCCATTCGCAGAACGCCAGCAACTGGTTCCCCGAAGCGGTCGAAGGGGATCTCTGTGTCGCCCAGCTTCAACACATAGGAGCGGTTGCCTGCCTTCTCCCATGCCGTCTGCGCAGCACTGCCGCGACCGCCAGCGGACCAGCGGCCAGGGCCACCGCCAACGATCTGGCCGTCCATGGCCATGCCATAGAACGCCGCGGCCACCGTGGTGGTGAAGGCGATCTGCCCAGCCACTCTGAAGGTCTCACCGGGATCCTTGAGCAGCTCCTGCTGGATCGCCAGCACTGAAGCAGTGGGGTTGAACCCAGCACCGGCGATGGCCTTGCTGGCATTCATTACTGCCCCGAAACCGGTGGACTCCACAAAGCCTTGCTTGAGGATGTTCAGCGGTGTGCGGACGAATGGGACAAAAGGCCGCAGGTACGGAGCTGTCTGCAGCAGGTTGTTGACCTTCTGCGCAAGCGGGTTCAGCTCCTGGAACGTCGCCCGGTCAGCTTCAACCGAGATCCCATTCATCAGGTTGTAGGCGCTGTCGAGCTTGTACTTCTCCCAGAGCTCTGGCTTGTGCAGGTTGAACGCTGCATTGGCTTCCTTCTGGATGAAGGTCTCCAGTGCCGTCTTGTCCTTAAGGTCCACGCCCTCCCGTGCAGCACGTTGCACAGCGCGAGCCGCCACCTCACCGCGGATCACCAAGTGCTTGGCGAACTCGTCAGTACCGAGCAGCGCTCTAGAGGGGAGACGGAGCACCTGGCCCAAGGTGTCCACCGTGTCCTTTAGACCGTCACCAACCTCGACACCGCGCCGGCCCATCAGCTCCTCGAACTTGGCACCGGTGATCGCAGCCTCGATACCTGTCTCGGCACCGGCCTGGTAGAGGGTGGTCTCTGTCCGCGCCGCGTGCCAGCCCAACTCCAAAGCATCACGCCAAGCCACGCGCATTGCAGACAGGGCCGCGGCAGCCTCAGTCGCGGCCTGCTCTGCCATCTGCCGGCCAGCCATGCCCGTCGCTGCGTAAGCACTGGCAGCACCCAGCTGCAGCATTGGCCGGGCCACGGACCAGACAACACCTGCCGCGTTGGTGACGAAGGTGCCGGGAGCAGACAGCAGCCCGTTGATGAACACCTCCGTCCAGGCATTGCCAGCAATCTCCAAGCTCATCGACGACTTGGCGATCTTGAGTGGGTCATCGAGGAACTTGACCCGCTTCGCCAGGTTGATCAGCTCATTGATTCCATCGACCTTCTGCTGGCCGTCACCCTGGAGCTTGGCGGCAATCTCCTTGAACTTGTCCTGGTACTGACCAGCGTTGCCAAGGCGATCAGCCGTTTCCTGCAGGAAGCGGTCTGCATCGCGGGTGGCGTTGGGAAGTCCACGCCGCAACCCCTGAGTGCGCAAGCCGCGGCCGTAGCTCTGGTCCCAACCGAGCACGTAGCCGCCAAAGCGGGAGAGGTGCTGCATCTGCTGGGCAAAGATCAGCCCTTCAGTCGTGGCGTTTTGACCGGCATCAACCTGGCGGAGGAAGTTCTCCCCTGCCTGCTTGATGGCCCCGGCCGTGGATTCCAGATAGGTCTTGGTGACAGCTGCAGCCAGGCCTTCCTCTTCGCCGCCCACCATGGCGGCCTTGTACACCACATCTCTAGCGCCGGCCTTAGCGGCTTCTTCAGTCGCCTTCTTGTCAACGCGAAGCCAGCCCATCTTCCGGTAGTAGGCCGTCAATTCGCTCCACTCCATCGGCAGCATTTGCTGCAGATGCTTCACCATTTTGCGGGTGGTGGCTTCATCAAAGCCCTCGCGCTGCTTGGTGTAGATGCCTGATGCTTCCGCTGCACGCAGCGCACCAACGAAAAACGCACCACGGTCGGCCGCTTCTGAACGCTCGATGAACCGCGGAGTTGCGTAGGGGCTGGGGTTGGCACATGCGACGCGGGCCATCAGAGATCCTCACAATGCAGTCCACCGTTATCCAGGGTGGTTCTGGTGTCGTTGACAAGGCCATCAACGAATCGCTGCGCTCTTGCCTGAGGCTCAAGCAGCTTCATTTCTGTGTCCAGTTTGTCGGCCAAGTTGCGCAATGCACGCAGCTTGGGGCTGCCCTTGATGTCACCTGCTTCTTGCAGCACATCACGGATGCCGTTCTGCAACGCGAGCATGTCGCCTTGGGACAGCTCAAACGTGCGCTTCTGAGGGCCTAGCTCATTGATGTTGAAGAATGCGCTCTCACCACGGCGCATCTTCCAGGCTTCATCGAGCTTGTCATCCAGGCTGGGCAAGATGCCTTGTACAGCGCGGATCTGCGCATCGGTGAGCTTGACCTTGCCAACAATGTCGGAGTCGTACACCGGATTGCCGATGGTCACGTTCATCATTTCATCGGTGGCGTCTGCCTCCATCTGCCGTGCCCTAGCCAGCACTGCATCGCGGTTCTGCTGTAGTTGCTGTTGCGCCAGTTGATCAGCCTGGCGCTTGGTGGTGGTGCGTCCGATGAGCTCACCATTCTCATCGAACACTTCCCAGCCACGGCCTATCTCTGCCTTGCGCACCTCAGGAACTGGAACGGTGTCAAGGGTTGTGCCCAGCATTTCGCGCACAACCGTCTGGTCATCCATCAGCCCCTGCAGCCCTTGGGCGTCTACAGCGCTGAGTCGTAGCTCCTCGGCGGTGTCGAACTGGTTGAGGTTCTGACCAGCACGGATCGCCTCCTCTTGAGCCGCCACCGTGGCTTGATCCACCTTCAGCTCAGGCGGCAGAGCAGCTTGCTGAGCTTCCCAGTTGTCGTAGGCATCCCGAGCTTCCTTGGCAGCCAGGTTGTCCTGCACCTCAGGACGCATCTGGGGGCTGCCGTTGACCAGCTCCTTATTCCAGAGCCACTCCTCGTAGCGAGTGGCCTCGTCGATCTTGGTGGCCTGATCGATCACCAGATCACCGCGGTCCAGATCAGCCGCAGCCTTCCGGTTGAACCGGACTCCCATGGTGTCTGGATCGATAGATGCCCAGCCCTCGTTGAGCCCGCGCTCATAGAGGAAGTTCATCCAGACCGAATCAGAAGCCGGCACCACGCCGTACTTGTTTGCAGCCGGGCGGAAGCTGTTGAGGTACTCCAGGGCATCAACCCTGGTGCGCGGCATGAGCTGTCGAACCTGCTGCTGCAGCTCAGCCATGGAGCGCATGATGCCGTCAGGGCCTTCCTCAAAGGTCAGCTCCTGCGCCTCCATGAATGCCTTGTAGGCATCCCGCTCAAACGCACTGCGAATCGTTTGCGGAGTGACGGTTGCCTCTGGCGGCCGGGGGCCAAGATCAACAATCTGAGCTGGCTCGACAGCTGCAGCTGCGGGGAACTGAGCCATGCCTTGCGGGCCGGGCTGCACCGGGGCCAGCTCGCCAATGCCTTCCAGTCGGCGCAGTGATTGTTGAACCTGTGGGTTGAGCTCCGCGTCCGGCAGCCGGGCCTTCTCCTCCAGCCACGCCTTGTAGGCCTGCAGGTCATCCGGTCCGCCTTGAGTGGATGGGGCAGGCATTGCGCCTTGCGCCGCAAACTGCTGCAGTACCGGGTTGCCATCAGCCTGCGGCGGCATGAACTGCTCAGCCGGGGCCTTCTCCATCAGCCATTGCTGGTAGAGCGGGTCGTCATTCAGCTGGCTGGCCAAGCCTTCCATCTGTGCCAACCGGTTCTGCACCGGGCTGGCCATATCAGCTGGCACCCCTTCAGTTGGGGGCATCGGCCGTTGATCGAACGGCACCATTGCGCCGCCGGGCTCGGTCTGCACCTGCCGGACCTGCGCCTGCTGCATGTCCTGCAGGAACTGGTTCTTTGCCTCCTGCGAACGACGGGCCTGATCAACCTGGAACTGCAGGTCGCTCATCGCTCCCGGCATCCGCACGCCGGACACTCGGCCCTGGGCCACCAGGGTGCGGCCGATGCTGTCCCCGATCTCCTGGCTGCTGGCGTTCAGCGCTTCAACGATCAGTCGGCGCTCGCCATCGCCCGCCGTGCGGAAGTTCTTGGCGTACTTGTAGACGCGGTACTGGTCGATGATCCCGTTCAGCACCGGGGCCATGACCAGACCCTCCAGCATCTGCTTGGCCTTGCGGGTCAGAGCGCTGTCTTCCGCGTAGGTAGCCGTGGTGTTGCCAATCCCCTGTAGCCACGGGATCCCCGTCGAGGAGAGCATGTCTCCGAACGTCTCGTCGAACTCGGCGTCGCCCTCGCCGTAGACGTTGAACGCCGCAAAGGCATCCCACGCGAGGGCTTGGCCAACAGTGCGAATGCGTGCACCAGGGGTCCCCTTGCTCAACTGAGTCCACGCCTTGGCGGACTGCCGCACGTCGTCCATCCAGCCCCCCACTTCGGGGACTGACTTGGCTACGTCTTGGTAGGTCAAGGCCAGCCAGTCGTTGCGAATCGCTCGGCTGGCAGCACGCTGAGCAGCAGTGCCTTTCTGGAAGGTCTTCTCAACCTGTCCCAATGCCGTGGCTGCAGTGGTGACTTTCTTGGCGTTGGCCAGATCGTCCAGCTTGGTCAGCCAGCTGCTGGCGCCGGCCGCTACATCAGCCACGCCACCCAGCACTTTGACCTTGCCCGCTAGACCGAGTGCTTGAGCGGGGACGCTGATCGCCAACTTGGGCAGCGAAGTGACCATGGTGCCCAGACGCACCAAGTTGCTGACCGCCTGGCCGGCTTGGGTTTCAGTGCGGAACGTCTCGCGGCGCCACTGCGTCCAAGGGTTGTCGCTGTCATCAAAGACGTTGACGTTGGGATCGAACTCGCCGGTAGCCATGAGGCTGCCGGTCTGGCGAACTACATCCGCAACACCGGCTCCCAAGTCAAAGAAATCGGTGCCAAGGCCCACCACAGCGTTGGCTGCGATCTTCCCCAGGTCGCCAAAGAACTGCCCGGCGTTTTCGGCCATGACCGGCCGCTGATCGCCGCCCTGCTGCACTGCCATCTCGGCAGCCTTGAGCTCATCCTTCTGCTGTTGCTGGTTGGCCCAAGCAACCTCGCCTGCATAGTCCAGCCCCTGGGGCGGAGCCATGACGGCAGTTGGCGCAGAGGTCTCGTCGTCAAATACCCACTGCTGCTTTTGCGAGTCCCAACGAGCAGCCATCAGCCTCTCCTCCTGTAATCGAAAGTGCCGGCCCTGGATCTCTGGTCAGCCAGCAGTCGGGCGTAGTTGTTGCCAAATCCGCCGGCTTCCAGGCGGCCAGTGGCGGGGTTGAAGAACGAATCGGCCCTGGCCTTGGCAATGGCCTCGATGGTCACGCCTGCCTGGACAATCCGAGGCAGCCGCCTCAAGAAGTCAGGGAGCGCCGCCGGTGCCTGCACTGCCAGATCCAACGCATTGAAGAGAAGACGATTGAACCCAACGCTGTTCTGGGGGATGCCCATCCGCTGGAGCAACGGAGTCACCTTGACCGAGGTGTTGGTGAGAATCCCCATCCATCGGCGGTCACTGGACTGAGGCGAACCACCTTGCTGACCAGAGACGGTGCCGATGTTCAGCTTCCCGTTACCAGGGTCGCGGTGCCCGAAGTACGCCTTGGTGTAGCCACCGTCTGGCGTCCGAGTCCCTTCGTTGATGCCAATGGCCACCATGATCGGGTGACGATCACTGCTGATCGCCAACGGCACCGGAGTGGCCGGAGCTGACGCCGCAACCTGAGGAAGCGCCGGAGTCTGTACAGACATGGGCCGCTCGTTTCGCCAAAGCGACGCCATGGCCGACAGGTTCTCGGAATTGATCACCATGTCCGCGAGGTTTGGCTTGGCCGCGGCCGGAGTGGGTCCAGCATCTGGGACTCTGGCCAGCACGGCTAATCCACCACCAAAGACCTGCCTGGCCAGCTCTTGCTGAGGAGATTGCTGGCGAACGG
>Ga0181352_1000555_pt1 | contig 15692 bp, 15 predicted proteins | sample Fa13VDMLBSN_FD_130103 | JGI IMG/M metagenome (GOLD analysis project Ga0181352, IMG submission 130103) | Freshwater viral communities from Lake Michigan, USA - Fa13.VD.MLB.S.N | ecosystem: Environmental > Aquatic > Freshwater > Lake | place: USA: Michigan | collected 2013-09-23 | reverse complement strand
GCTTCTGGTGGGCATTGACTGCGCCCTGATCTGGCACGGCTTCAACAGCAGTGTGAGCTTTGCGGAAATGGCAAACCAACTGTGGGATGATGAAACCCAGGCTCTGTTTGCCTCAATCATCGCCTTCCATTTTGGCGGCAGGGCGTTTGGCAAATGAATGTCAGCCCCAAGGCAATAGCCATGATCCAGCACCACGAGGGTATTAGGTATAAACCCTACCGATGCCCCGCACGGCTTTACACCGTAGGCGTGGGCCATGTCATGTACCCAGAGCAGGGAAAGTTAAAGATTGAAGCCCGGGATGGCTTCCCCTTGCGCCCGGAAGACAATCGTGTATGGACAAAGGACGAGGTAGATGGACTTCTCAAGTTTGATCTTGCAAGGTTTGAGCGTGGAGTGGCTCAGTTCTGCCCCGTTCCCCTTACACAAGGCATGTTTGATGGCCTTGTCAGTTTTAGTTTTAATGTCGGTCTTGGAACACTCCAGCGTTCAACGCTTCGTCAAAAGCTTCTTCGGGGCGATAAAACGGGCGCTGGGGAAGAACTCCTGAAGTACTGCATGGCAGGGGGAAAGATCCTTCGTGGCTTGCAGAACAGGCGGATTGACGAGAGAGCATTGTTTTTATCTTGAATGGGTCTTAAAATGCCCCCCAAAGGAGTTCCCGTATGACCACTGCCAGCGTCATGACTTACGACAGTTTGGTGGAGAACATCCAGTCATATCTGGAACGCTCTGATGCCGCCACGCTTGACAAGATTCCACTTTTCATCATGCTGGCCGAGCAAGTCATTGCCAGCCAGATCAAGTTCCTGGGGAACCTGACCGTCAACACCTCGGCCATGGTTGCCAGCCAGCCAGTGATTGACAAGCCTGCCCGGTGGCACAAGACGGTCTCGATGAACATCACCGTTGCCGGGAAGAGATCCCCCGTCCTGCTTCGCAAGTACGAGTACCTCCGCGAGTATTGGCCCACCGCCACCTCCACGGGAGTTCCCAAGTTCTATTGCGACTACGACTACACCCACTGGCTCGTGGCCCCCACCCCTACCTCGGCCTACAGCTTTGAAGTGCTGTACTACGAGCGCATCCAGCCTTTGGATTCGGCCAACCAGACCAACTGGTTCACCATCTACGCCCCGCAAGCCTTGCTCTATGGGTCTTTGCTCCAGGCCATGCCGTTCCTGAAAAACGATGAGCGCATGGGCATGTGGCAACAACAGTACGACTTGATCATCCAGACCTTGAAGGTGGAGGATCAGTCTCGCGTTGGCGACAGACAAGCCGTGGCGATTGACACTTAAAGGAACCCCTCATGAGTTACAACAGCCCATTTACGGGCAATGTCATCCAGCCAACGGATGTCTCCTACAGATCGATCACGCTGAGTGCAAACTTGCAGTTAGAGTGGCCCATCAACGGGACATCAACCGACGACTCCGCCGCAAGGATCATGGAGGTCACGGCCACCACGACCAGCCTGCAACTGCGGATGCCGCCTGCAAACCAAGCATCTGTCGGCCAAGACGCAATGATCCGCAACACTGGTGCAAACACCTTTGTTGTGTACAACTACGCTGGCGCAAACACCATTGTCAGCATCCCCGCTGGCGAGGCCCGGTACATCTACATTACCGCCAACCCCACTGAGTCTGGGACTTGGGGGATCATTGCCTTTGGTATTGGCTCCTCTGGTGCTGATGCGGCCACCCTTGCTGGGTACGGCCTGACGGCCATCGGGGCTACGCTGAACCAAAGTCAGCCAGTTACGACCTTCAGTTCCAACTACACCGTCCTTACATCAGACCGCGCCAGCACTTATGTGTGGACGGGTGGCGCAGGCACTTTAACTTTGCCCTTGGCCGCAACCCTTGGAAACAACTGGTTCATGCTGGTTCGCAACGGCGGATCTGGCACTTTGACTGTCCAGACCACCAGTTCCGAGTTGTTCAACGGCTCCACATCGGTGATCTTGCAGGTTGGGGACTCGTGCTTTATTTGCTGTTCTGGGACGGCATTTTTCTCTGTGGGCCTGGGGCGTAGCACTCAGTTCAACTTCACCCAGTTGACCAAGGCCGTGACCACGGGGACTTACACCCTGACCGCCACCGAGTCGGCCAATGTGATCCAGAAGTACACCGGGACTTTGACGGGCGCTGTGACGGTTGTCCTGCCCAAGACCATTCAGGTGTACTACATCACCAACCAAACGGACGGCGGAGGCTCTGCCTACGAGATCACCTTCACCACCAACACCTCTGGTGCGGCCACGGCCATCGTGCCCCCGGGCCAACAGGTGATCTTGCTGTGTGACTCGGCCAACTTGCTCAACGCCTCGACCATCGCCGCTGGTGCTGTGAACATCTCACTGGCAAACGGTACTGTCGGAGCGCCTGCAATGAACTTTGCATCCGAGCCTACGACTGGCGTCTATCGCGCCGCATCGGGTGAGTTTGACATTGCTGTACTTGGCGTGAACCGATTCGCCCTGACCGCCACCGGGCTTCAAATTACTGGCACTGGCAACTTCACTGGCGGTGTTGCCGGGGGCATCTTCCCATGACAAAGAAGGTATTTGCCCTCGACACCAAGCCCGGAATCCAGCGTGACGGAACTGTTTTTGACAAAGAGTTCTACAACGATGGGGTCTGGGTGCGTTTTCAGCGTGGACGGCCACGCAAGATGCTTGGTTATCGGCAAATGTCCAACCAGTTGAGTGGCCCATCCCGTGGGATTTGGGTCAACTCGCAAAACAGCTTCACATCGATTTACAGCGGATACAACAACGGCTTACAGACCCTGACCATCGACCAAAACGGCGTTGGCGCAGGCATCAATGACTTCACCCTGTCCAACTTCACCGCCTCAGACCTGAATCTGTGGCAGTTCGACGGCTTCTATGATGTCGCCGGGTCTGGGAACAGTGTTCTTTTGGGCCACCCAGGGCAGAACTTGCAGGCGATTGACAGCACCACCAACACCCCCGTGTTGTATGGCCCAATGCTGGGCACCACGATGTCCAAAATTGGCGTATTTACAGCCTCTGTAACCACGACAAACACCTCTGCAACCGTAGTTCTTGCCGCCTCCAACCCCTTGGTTGGCGCTGGACAGGTCATCACAGGCGCTGGGATACCTGCAAATACCACTGTGGTAAGTGTTTCCACGACCAATGTGGTGATCTCCAACCCAGCCACGGCCAGCGCCACTGTCACGGCCACCTTTGACAACAATGTCTCGGTCTCTGGCGGGGTAGTTACCTTGCACCCGTATGTCTTTGTGTACGGCAACAACGGGCTTGTCAGAAACTGCGCCGCAGGCAACACCGACGACTGGGTCTCTGCGGACGCCAACGAGGTCAATGTAGCCACAGGAAAGATTGTCCAAGGGCTACCCGTCAGGGGTGGCTCAAACGCCCCTTCTGGGCTGTTTTGGAGCCTTGACAGCCTGATCCGTGTGTCCTACATCGGTGGCACTGGAACCCCTGCCCAATACTGGCGCTACGACATCATCTCCTCCCAGTCATCAATCCTGTCATCTCAGTCGGCGATTGAGTATGACGGCATCTATTACTGGTGCGGCGTGGATCGCTTCTTGATGTACAACGGCGTGGTCAAAGAGATCCCCAACGCCATGAACCAAAACTGGTTCTTTGACAATCTGAACTACGACCAGCGCCAAAAGGTGTGGGCGTACAAGGTTCCCCGGTACGGCGAGATCTGGTGGTTTTACCCCCGTGGGAACGCCACCGAATGCACAGATGCGATCATCTACAACACCCGCGAAAACACTTGGTATGACGCTGGGCAGGCGGTTGGCGCTAAGAGATCCGCCGGGTACTTCTCTCAAGTGTTCCACTATCCCGTGGCGGCTGGGTGGGATGTGAGCGAAGAGGAGGTGGTCTTTACTGGAACCTTCACCACGGTGAGTGGCAGAAACACCTTGTATCTGGACACCTACAACACGCAGGTTGTCTTGCGACAGGTCATATCTGGCCTGACCATTGCATCGGGCACAACCGTCACCTTGATCAGTTCCAGCGGCATCAAGACCCTTGGAGCCATCACTGGCGGCACCCTGTACACCAACGGAACCTACACTGGCGTTGCCCTGACTGGTGGGTCTGGCGTCAATGCCACGGCCAACATCACCGTGAGCGGCGGCTCTGTGACTGTGGTGACCATCGTAAATGTCGGCGCAGGCTATGTCATTGGGAATGTCTTGAGCGCAACGGCGGCAACCATTGGCGGGACTGGATCTGGGTTCTCCGTGCCCGTGTCGGACATTTACGCCCAGATCATCACCATGAGCGCCGCCGCAATTGGATCTGGTACTCAGGTCTTGACTTTCAGCACCCCAGCAAACCTGATCTCCATCTGGCAACACGAGCTTGGCGTCAACAGGGTCGAGGGGCAGAACCAAAACGCCATCGAGAGCTACTTTGAGACCAACGACCTTGGTCTGGTATCTGGTGGCCCATCCCAGCCCTCCCCGGTTGGGGATAACTACTGGTTGCATCTTGAGCGCGTGGAGCCTGACTTCTTGCAAGAGGGCGTGATGTCGCTCTTTGTCACTGGCAGACCGTTTGCTCAGTCCGAGGATCTCACCACGGGGCCATACCTGTTCGACCCCAGCACTGGAAAGATTGACCTCAGAGAGCAACGCCGTGAGCTTCGCTTGCGGTTTGTGAGCAATGTGGTCAACGGGGACTACCAAGTCGGCAAGGTAATCCTGAACGCCAACATCGGCGATGTGAGACCGTAATGCTCAACCCAGCACAAGTCTACGACCCCAGGTTTCACACTTTTGATTCCTGGGCTTGTCTCATGTGCGAGTTGTATTCACCCCAACAACTGGAGATCCCCAGTGCAACGACAGACTGGAAAAAATGGGGCAATGGGATCAGAGCCATTGATGTGTTTGCCAACGAGGCAATCCCAATGACCGACAGCTTTGACAACTGGTTTGACTGGGCTGAAGCCTTGGTCAATGCCGTGAACCCGGCGGTGGCGTGATGGAAATCAAAGAGATCCTTGCCTCTGACTTGGCAAACAACTACGACGAAAACATGTCCATGTTGGATGGCTACTACGCTGGCACGATGCTTTTTGATGCCAAGGGACAGATCAAGAAGATCGGCAACACCTTGTTCACCGTAATACCCAAGGACGATGTGGTCGAGTGGCATCCAGCAAACGCAGAGCACTGGACGAAGTTTGCATCTAATCTGCGTGAGTTCTTGGATTGCATGTCCAAGGAGGGCTTCAAAAAGGCCGAGACATACTTTGATAATCTGAAGCTCATGAACATCTACAAGTGGCTTGGCGTACCCTACACAGTCGAAAAGATTGATGGCGGACAGTGCCGCACATATAGAGCAGAGGTGGTGCTGTAATGGCAAATTTTAATAGAGTATGGCAAGAATTTGAGGCTTCTCAAAGAAGAGAGGCTGAAGAGGCGGAGAAGAAAAAGCTGGCCGAAACTGAAGCAAAGGCGGCTGAGAGCGCCAAATACCTGAACACCGATGTCACCCCCACCACGGGCGGAGAGCCTCAAGTTATTTCTGGAGATGGTTGGGGTGGAAGAGTTTTGCGTGGCGCAGACAATAATGAGTATTTCTTTGTGCCAAGAGAATTTGTAAATAGAGGCGTGGTTACCGAGGGAACAAGGGGGCCACATCAGGTATTCAATGCAAGATATTTAGATAAGGCCGTCTTTGACAAGGGGCAACAATTTACCTCCCCAGAGGGGGTTCCTGGCTTTGTTTGGAAAAAACAAGATGCCATAGATTTGCAAATAGCTGACAAAGATGGCGTTATTCGCGCTAGTGGCTACACCATAACCCCAGACGAGCCAGCCATCATTGGTATTGGAAATCCAAATGCGACCATGGACTCGCACCTTGGTCTTATGGCGTATGTGACCGTGCCCCGCAAGGTCAGTGACCAGATGGTGCATCAAGACTACATCACCAATGACGGTACTTACAACGGCATACATTGGGACGGGAGCAGGGGGTACGAGCATATTGTCAAAGGCTGGGTTCCTGACATGTTGCGGAAATCCTTGCCCACGGTCAATGCGGTTCTTCCAATCGTCTTTGAGGTTGTGTATCCGGGCACTGGTGCGGGGGCAACCTACGCCCAATACTCTGCCGCCACAGCCGCAGGCATTCAAGCTTTGACCACTGGAAACCTTGAGCAAGGCGTTATTGACCTTGCCAAAATCTATGCCGCAGGACAAGTTTCCGACCTCGTGTCCAAGGGCATCAATTGGGCGTTGCCTGTTGATGCAAATGCTGTTGCAAAAGTCATTTTGGGCGGCGCAGGAACCAACGCCGTTGTACAAGGCTTGTACGGCAAAGATGTTGGCAAGGCGTTCATTGATGGCGGGATTCAGGCTGGCATAGGCGCTGTTGCTGGATCAATATCTGGCTTCACGCAACTGCCTGTGCCAGTCCAACGAGTTTTTGCCGCCGCCGTCACATCTAGCTTGCAGGGTAAGTCTAAAAAAGACATGGATGCCGCCACTTTGCAGGCGGCCATTGCCGCTGGAATGAGCGCCATCGGAAATGGTCTTGAGGCAAACTCAAAGATCAGAAATGAGCTTGGCCGGGACGCAACGCCAGAAGAACTGAACAAGTTTATTTGGTACACCAGCCGGGATGCGGCCTTCAGCAACAAGGTCTACGACTACATGGGCACTGTCAAGGCAGATGACGCCATGAAGAACGGATTTGAGTCATACACCCTTGATGGTGTTGATTACCAGATCTCCCAAGATAGGCTGAACAAGTATGCGGTTGACAAAGGCTGGGAAGACTACGCCGAGAAGAAGGCCGCAGATGCGGTTGGCATCACCACGCCAGCAGATTACAGGTCGTATGTTGCCAACCCAACCCCCACTCCCCCCGCTGTAGAGCCACCTTCCCCTCCTGTCACGCCTCCTGTCGTAGAGCCGCCCGTAGAGCCGCCTACACCCCCTGTTGTAGAGCCTCCTGTTGTTGAGCCGCCTGTGACTCCTCCTGTTGTGGAGCCACCTACCCCTCCATCTGTGGAGCCACCAGAACCACCAGAACCGCCCGAGCCTCCAGCGCCGCCGCCACCTCCCCCGCCAGATCCAAGGATTTCGATCTTCAAGGACATCACTGGCAATGATCCGACAGATGATGACCTAATCAAGTACAAGGACATCAATACCGATGAGTTCAAGCAAAAGCTCTTGGATAAGACGGAAGAAGAAAAAGTCATTGAGTTTTTGAACGAAAGAAAAGTTCCTGCCACGCCCGAGCGTGTGATGGGGATCATGAAGGCGTGGGAATTTGATCCGCAAAATCCAAAGATTGGGTTTAGCGTTGCGTACAGCGCGTCTGACAATTTAAGTGTTGCCAACGACCAAGCCAACTCCATAGCCGAAGCCGCCGCACTTGCCGCCTCCAATAAGTATTCCAACTTTACTTATGCCGGGAAGAAGTACGAGATAAACCCAGATGCAAATCCCGAGAACAAGTACGACTTCTTCGTTAGCTTTAAGGAGGCATACAAAGCCGCTCGTGCCGACAGTGGCGGCGGTGGGAAAACATTTACTTGGACAGATCCAAAAACTGGTGTGGCAAGAGAAATATCCACCAACAACAAGGAAGAGCAGGCAATCGCTGACCAAAAGCGCATTGACATGATGCCCATATATGGCAAGGCGGAGAACACGAGGACTGGAAAGCCGCTTGGCGTTCAAAATGTCTACATCAACACAAAGACTGGCGATGTGGTGCAAGACACCCGGGTGTGGGACGCCAATGGCAATGTCATCAGCGGAAGCTTGAACCTTGCCGACCAAGATACAAAGCTTGGCGCTCTTAATACTGCCGCCGGGAAGTTTATTCAAGGCGCTTTGGACATTGGCTCTGGTGCAATCAAAGGCGGGGCAGATGTGGTGAGCCAAGTTGGCGCTCTTGCCGCTGTTTCTGGCATGGCGAACATGGACAATGTCATGACCCGCACCGGGGCGGATATTCGTGCGGCAGTGGATTCAATGCGTAGCGATGAATTTAAGGGTAAAGAGAAGTTGATGCAGGAGGCCATTGCAAAGGCTGGCTCTGAGGGCTTCTATGTACAGGCCGTTGAGGCGGCAAAGCAGTTTGGCGCAAACCCCGTTCAGACGGCTGAGTTTATTGTCAGAAGCGGCGTGAGCCTGCTTGTTGGTGGTGGTGGCATGGCGGCGGCAAGAGCGCTGGGCGCAGGCGTCAAGGTTGCAGAAGCCACCGCCATTGCGCTAAATGCCACGACCCAAGGCGCAAGCGTTGCCGAGGAGACATACAAAGACGCTGTAACCAACGGAAAGACGCCAGAGCAGGCTATGACAGCGGCCCGGATTGCTTTTGCGGCATCCTCGGCCTCATCTGCTTTGGCAAACAGGTTCATTCCCGGCGCTTTGTCCAACGAGTCCATGATTGCGGCCAGATCTGCAACAAAAACTGGATTTACAAAAGCCTTGACTGGTGAGCTTGGCTCAGAGTTGGCAGAGGAGACCTCGGGGAAAGTTTTCTCCAACCTTGCCTCTGGAAACGCTTGGGATAAGGATCTTGGATCTGTGGCCGTCCAGTCTTTGATTGGTAGTGGGGCCATAACTGGTCTGGTTTATGGCGGGGTTATGACCAACCAAGATGTTGCCCAGTCTTTTATGTCTGAGGCTGACATCAGCGGTCTCAAGAATGAGGCGATGGAGTCTCTCCAGTCCGGGCAGTCCAACTTTGCCGTAAAAAACGCTGTCACCGATACCTTGGTTGCACAAGGATTCTCAGAGCAAGATGCCGACTACTATGCCAATGGAGTCATTGGGGATGAAATTGCGATAAACGCCGAGAAGACGCTGATTGACCAAGGCGTTCCTGTTGATCAGGCCGCACCACTGAGCAAACAAATCGGCAGGGCCATTGCATCGAGCGATACTGGAACCGACATCGGGACGGCTGTAGCCCCCGTCTTTGCCAACGCAGGGCTTGACCCATCCATTGCGCCAGCTTTCGTTGCCAACCTGCCTGTGGTGGCATCTGCACAACCATCCATCCAACTTCCCGCGCAGACGCCAAATGTTTTTCAAGCACCCAGCAATCCGCTGGCAAACCCGTTTGTCAATCCAACCGCCAATTTAGATCCCAAGGCGTATGTAAACCCATATGCCAACCCCACCACCAATCCAAATGTTGACCCAAGCATAAATCCCGTCATCAATCCAAGCGTCAACCCCAATGTCAACCCCAACCCAAATGTCAACCCCAATGTAAATCCAAACATCAACCCAGCCATCAACACGCTGGTTGACGAGATGGTGAAAAAGAACCCTTTGCTAACTCCAGAGGAGGCGCGGGTTATTGTTGAGCAAAAGGTTGTCCCGCTCCCGCCAAATGCTCCCCCGGAAGATGTGGATGCGGCTGTTCGTGCCGCCAATGTCGCCGCAGAAAAAGCTCAAGCGCAGAAAAACGCTACGGCCAAGTTTGCGAACACCGCCAAGACCAACCTGAAGAACATAGTCACCAAGACCACCACGGGCGGGGAGGGTATGCCTCAGTCTTTTGGCGCTGGCTCGACCATGTCTGCCCTGCTTCCATCGGTCTTGACCTCCAAGGAGATGAAGCCGCAGTTCCAAGATCCCTTGGCAGAATTCCAAAAATTGACGCAACAGCCCTATGCAGACGAAAATCAAGCCCTCGGCCTGCAAACACAGGATCAACAAATGACAGAACAGCCCTCGTATTACAGCTACGGACAATCCCAGTCGCTTGACGACATCTTCAATCCACCCCAGCAGAATCAGTTCAGCCCGGATCAGTCGTTCATCGACCCCTTGTCGTCCTTGGGCAACCTTGGCGGAGTTGAGCAAATGGCAATGGGAGGGCTTGCAGGCACCCGCTACGGCAAATATGCTGGCGGGGGTATGCCAACCCCTCTGATGGCCGCTGGGGGCAAGCTACGGGTCGATTTCCGTGATGGTGACGCTGTTACCGGGGCTGGGGACGGTCAGTCCGACGACATCCCTGCCATGCTGGCTGACGGCGAGTTCGTCTTCCCAGCCGATGTGGTGGCCGCTCTAGGCAACGGCTCGACCAAGGCGGGGTCAGATAAACTCTACGACATGATGCACGGCATCCGCGCCCATGTCAGATCGGCCCACCCCAAAGAATTACCCCCGGAGATCAAGTCTCCGCTCGATTTTCTGAAAACCAAGCCCCGCAAGGCAAGGAGTTAAGCATGGCAGATATTTTCCAGGGCACGATAAACCCTGATGTCAGCACGACACGAACCACAGGCAGTGTTGCGCCTCAGTATTACACCGACTACCTGACAAAAATTGCTCAAGCTGGGGGCAACGCGCTGGGCAAGCCTGCCGAACAGATGGTCGCCCCCTTGACTGATTTGCAACAGCAGGGCTATGGGGCCATTCCCGGGGCGGCAGAGTCCTACAAGCCAGGGCTGGGTGCGGCACAAGAGACCGCAGGGATGGCGGCTCAAGGAATAACCCCAGAGGCCATTCAAAGCTTCATGAATCCATACACAACCAATGTTGTGGATGAGATGGCCCGTCTGCAACAGCAAAATGTTCAGCGCAACTTGATGCCCACCCTGAAGGCTGGATTTGTCGGCACTGGTGGCTTGGGTGGTCAACGCTATGCCAACGCCTTGGGCCAGACCGCCGCTGATTTGCAGTCAAACCTGACGGGTCAGCAGTTCGGTGCGCTCTCGCAGGGTTACAAGGATGCCCTCCAAGCGGCCTACAACCAAGCCAACCTGCAAAACCAAGTCGCACAGACCCAAGGAACCCTTGCAGGACAAGAGCAGACCCTTGGCTTGACGGGCGCAGGGGCCATGACCAAGGGTGGAGCCGAGCAACAGGCTTATCAGCAGTCGTTGATCGACGCACCGCTCAAGACCGCCGCAAACACTGCCGCATTGATGAAGGGGTACACAGTCCCCACCACCACCACCGAGACCTTCAAAGGCCCGTTGCAAGGCGTGTACGGCTCTTCTCCCCTGTCTCAGTTGACAGGTCTGGGTGCCTTGGTCGGAAGCGGCTTAAGCGGCACGACCTACACCACGATTGGCCCAGATGGCAAGCCCGTCACCAAAGAAACCCCTGGATGGCTGAAAGACCTTCTGGGGTCTGGGGCGGGATTGGTGAAAGATGCGTATAACTACATGACCACCCCAAATGAGCCAACACAGCCTGACAATGCCACCGATGGCAGTTAAATACAAGAGGTAAATATGGCAAACCCATCAAACCTAGTCGCAGATCTTGGGAAAACTTTAAGCAAGCCAACAGCTTTTGGGCTTGGCGAACGCTCTGAGGCCGACGATACCTATGACTCTGCAATGCAACGCATTCAGGAGTTGCTTGCAAAGCGTGAGCAGAAATCCTACAACCCTACCCTTTTGGCTATAGCTCAAGGGTTGTTGGCTCCATCTGCCTCGGGATCTTTTGGTGAGGGTCTGTCTGCCGCCGCAGGCAATGTTCTGAAGAGCCAAGAGCAAGAGCAAAGGCAGGGTATGGAGAACGCCCAGATGCGTCTTCAGATTGCTCAAGCTCAAAAGGAGCAAGCCAATCTGCGTACGGCACAACAAGACTTTGCCAAAACAACTGGGCTTGGTGGACAGCCACAAGCTGGCGCTCCCGGTGCCCCAGCCGCTCCCGGCGCAGGCCAGCCTGCCGCTCAATTGCGTCCATTGAGCGAAGAAGATGTGCTGGCCTTTTCGCAAAGGAACCCATCGCCAGCAGGTCAAAAGCTTGCCAGCTTGATGATGGACTCCATCGGTAGTCGTCGCAAGAAGTTTGCAGTGTCTGCCAATGGTCAAATCGTTGACTTGGATACAAGCACGGTTGTTGGCGGTCAGCAACAGTCTGAGTATTCAACTCCATTTGGCACATTCTCGATGACGCCAAATGAGTTTACCAAGTTCCAGTCTGCGTTGGTCAAGGGACTTGGAAAAGAGTGGATGGATGCGTACAGATCGGGAAGATCAACCGACATTGACAAGCTGACAGCGCCAATGGCCGCTCCCGACACTACAGGCGCTCCTGCCGTTCCTGGCGCTCCAGGCGCTCCAGGCGCTCCAGGCGCTCCGGGAGCCGCGCCTGCGGCTGATCCAAACAGGCCCAAGCCTCCGATGATGCTGTCCAAAGAGGACAGGTTTGGAAGGGAGGAGGAAGCAAGGGCGCTTGCAAAGGGTCGATCCGAAGACACAAGAAAAGCAATTGACGCAGGAAAAGATGCGTTTTTGCGAATTCAAAGTTCTCAGGCTATAAAAGATTTGCTTGCTCAAGAGGGCATGGATCAAGTAACCGCCGTCATGGAAAGGCCTGGGATTTTGCCTGCGCTTTTTAAGATGGCCGAAGACGGCGTCAGGTTAGGCGGAGGATATGGCATCAGTATGCCGCAGGTCAGAGATATTTATACCGCCAATAAAATTAATCTTCCCAAGGTTGCTGGCGAGTCGAAGGCTGACTATGACGCAAGGGTTCAAGGCGTCCTCGACCGAGTCGCACAACTTGGATCTTTGTTTTCTCAGGTCATATTTGGGCTTCGCGGTTTGGCCGCAGGTCAAGGATCAATCTCCAACTTTGAGCAGGTTATTTTTAATCAGATGGGGCCGGGATTTAGAGACTCTGTTGCCACCCTGATGGCAAAGTCCAGTCACATGGCAGAAAGGGCCAACTTTGATCAAACAGTAAGTGATGCCCTAATTAATAATCCCAACATGTCCCGTGATCAATTTTCACAAACTAAAGAGTACAAGGATGCGGTTGCAAAATACGATGCAAAGTTGAGGGAAATTTACTCTGGCGTCAAGCTTGGAAGCGCTCCTGCCGCCGCAGGTAGGCCAGCCGCTCCTGCTGGCCCTGCCGCACCGACAACAAAGAGTGCATATGATGCTGAAAAAGAGCGTCGAGCAAAAGGAGGCAATTGATGGATTTTTCAAAGCTCACCGACGAGCAACTGGAGATAGTTGGCAAGGTCATCAAGGCCGCAGAGGCGCGTGGGATCAATCCTGACTTTGTGCTTCCAATGGTCAGGGCTGAGAGCGGATTCAACCCCAATGCCAAGTCACCCAAAAATGCTTTTGGCGTGATGCAACTGATGCCAGCCACTGCCGCAAGCCTGAAGGTTGACCCCAAGGATGTTGACCAAAACATCGAGGGTGGCTTTCGTCTGTTGCAAGAGTTGATGAGCAATCCAAAGATTGGCACAGACCCAGCAAAGATCATCGCCGCATACAACGCCAACCCAACCATCAAGTTTATTGAGACTGGAGACTTGGCCGACCTGCCTGAAGAGACCCTCAATCATTTGTCTCGGATCGCTGATTACGCTGGCGGAACAATACCTTCGCCTCTTCTGGAAAAAACAACCGAGCAGGCTGATCAGCAAAAACCAACATCTACCGCCCCTCCCTCACAGGAGGATTTTGTTGCCAAGATAATTGAGTCCATTGGCCCCGCCTGGGAGTCCATGAGCGACGATGACAGGCTCAAAGTCCTGGGAACCATGGGTGGTGCGGCCATAGGCACACGGCAGATGATGACGCCCGAGAAGAACCCGCCACCAATGTCAAGATCTCCCGGTGAGAAGTGGGGCGCAAAAACGGGATATGGCCTTGGAGAAGGAAGCGTTAGAGAGGCAAAAGAGCGCTTTGACAAGTACGCTCCCCAGCCCCTGGGCACCCAGATGAAGGCCAAGTCCCTTGGTGCTGGCCCAGCATCCCTCAAGGTCGTGCCCGGAACCACTGGAGCCTTGTCTGGCAACCCTGTAGTCCCACAGCCTCCTGGGCCAACCATGGGCGAACGCGTGGGTCAGGGCGTTCGCGCCACTGGAAACCTCATGAGAGCCGCTCCCCCGGTCACTGGTGCTTTGGGCGGGTATGGGATGGCAGAACAAGGCATAGAGGCTGGTCGCAGGTTCTCTGGCGGAGACTACACCGGGGGCACGATAGCGGGTCTTGGCGCTCTTGGAAGCGCCGCCATGATGACCCGCAACCCTGCGGCGAACTTGATAGGCGGAGGTCTTTCAATGGCCTCGCCAGCGGCCCTGATGGTGCTGGACAAGATGCGTCAAGATCGATCCACTCCCCCAGCGCCACCTACCCAACAGGAGCTTGCAACAGCCAGCAGGCCGTACTTTGGCACTCCCAGACCCTGAATCCCGGGAGTCTCCCCCCGGCGCTCCGCAGTTGCCAAGACTGGAGCATTTCCCCTCCCCTGACCGGGAGGGGGTTTTTTTAAGCGCTCCCGCCCGTGCAACTCAAAAGCAACGCCATCTGGTTGTGCTGGCTGACCATGTCGGTTGTGGCCCTCTCGTAGCCATCCTTCCAGATCAATGAGATGAGCTTGGCCTTGTAGGAGTTCTCACACCCACATCCACGGTCAAACGACTTGGCAAGAGAATCGATCTCGTCCCAGTCGGCCAACAGTTCGCCTTTATCGTCAATTTTCATCAGGATCATGGTCATACCTCCTTGCGTCGATCATGTCGTCCCTTATGCGGGATTCCTCCTTTGATACTGGATTGTCGCCCAACTCTAACTTTTTGGCAAAGTCCCTGACAACATAGTACCTCTGAGCATCCTCGTTAAAGCGCTTGAGCATGTCCGCAAAGAGGGGAAGCTGGCGCTTATGCCAGCCCTCCCCAAACAGGTGTGTGACGAACTCTGTGGGTGTCACAAGGCTCCTCGTTTTTCCTCCAAAGCCTGGGCCACGGGGGCGTTGAGACTGCGGACAAAGTCGATGCACATGGCCCTCTCCGTTCTCACAATCGCAGGCATTGCGGCCATGATGAAGGCGTTTGCCAAGGTCTCCAAGTCCTCCTCCAAGAAGTCGTGGTTCTCGGTCAGGTAGGTCTCGTGGAAGACCTTTTTGATCTCATCGAGTGACAGGTAGCTCATATCAGATCCACCTGTTCCGGGGCTTTGTAGTTCTCCACGGTCACGCCCTTGCTGACGGCTTGGACAAGGTCATCCTGAGAGGCAACCTGCACGGTGAAGGTGCTGTTTGCCACATGACTGAGGGCTTGTTGCTTGATGGATGCACGAACCAAACGGGTTTCCCCGGTAGGTGTGCCGACGATGTAGATGCGTTGTGTTGCCAAGATTTTCTCCTTATTGATTGAGTAATGGGCGTGGTTTATGGCCGACCATATTCGTCTTTGTCGTTCCACTTGTACTGAACACCACCAATTTCAAGAATTGGCGTGTCTTCGCCTTTTGCAACTTGATGCGTTTTTGTAAACTCGTCAAAGTCTTTCAGCCATTTTGCAAATTCAGCATAGTGCTCTTTCCTTATGTGAATATTGTTTTGACGGCGCATGAGAACAATCCCATAACCAAAGTCAAGCATGTGATGCCACGCCTTTCCTATTGCCTCGCCAGCCGAGTCGCCAAGAGTAAGCGTTCCCCTATCGGTTTTAATTTCAGTCATGTACTCTCCTTATTTACGGTTTTGAGCCAAGATTGTGCAAATTGCGGTGCTTATGTCGGAATACAAGGCGCAGGTGGTGACCATTGGGTCAGCGCCATTGCTTACCTCCTTATCCCACTTGTCACGGCGGTCATGGGCACCAAGGGTGATTGAGGCAATCAAGGCCAGCGAAAACACCAGTCCCATGCCCCAAATGCAAAGCAAAAATTTTTCATCGTGGTTCATATATC
>Ga0181352_1000554_pt1 | contig 15706 bp, 36 predicted proteins | sample Fa13VDMLBSN_FD_130103 | JGI IMG/M metagenome (GOLD analysis project Ga0181352, IMG submission 130103) | Freshwater viral communities from Lake Michigan, USA - Fa13.VD.MLB.S.N | ecosystem: Environmental > Aquatic > Freshwater > Lake | place: USA: Michigan | collected 2013-09-23 | reverse complement strand
CCCCAACCAATACAAAAAATCAATTACCCCCTCCCCCATTCTGGTCTACCATTACAGGCGTAGGAACCCATAACCCAGGAGTTAGGGAAATGATGAAGTTCATTACACACAACGCAATACAAGTAACCTTTGTTGATGCTGGAAACTGTGAAATTGTTTCCTTCGCAATCGAGGCAGAAGACTACCGAGGCGCCTTGTTCCTGGCCGAAGTTCGTTTCAACGACGAAAGCCAGGACATGGCCGAAGTAGACCGCATTTTAATGGAGCGCATTTAAATGAAAATGAATCCCCAAGACGTGTACCTCAAGTACACCAACGCCCAAACCGGCGCCCAGGTTGTCTCCTACCATCGCACCTGGGACAAACAACGCTTGATCAAGGCGCGCAATAAAGCCGCCCAGGAGCATAGCAACGAGGACGAACGCGGCACCGTCGTTGAAGCTACCGAAGCGGAATACAAGGCGGCGAAGAAATGAACCGCCCAACAGGTGTAAGTCCTGACGACATGACCAAGTTGGTTATGGCTTACGTAACGTCGGCCAGGATGTATAACCGCCTGGTTTGGAAAGAGCGTAAAGCAATCCGCGACCTGGGCCGGGAAGACCGTGGCTACGTTTGCACTATGATGCAGAAGCGTGGCGAAGAAATGGGTAAGGCTAAATGGTGGCGAATTCAACTCAAAGAAGTCTATGGCATTTGACCAAACCGATACAAAGATTCAATTGGTAAGGTTGTAAAGACTAACTAGAATACAAGGTGTCAAACAGGAGTTAACGAAATGAACATCCAAATCACTGACAAGCTCTACGCGGTTCGGGCACAAGGCGTGCAATGCGCGGCATTTCACCTGGTGGAAGACCGTAACCCGATTTGCGGCGTCTTTGAACACTCAATCGCTTTCGAAGCATTGTCAGTGGTTGAACTCTATCAACAACACTACGAGGTTTTAAAATGTCTCCGTAGAACAATGGTGCGCACCACTTACGTGATGCTGTTGGAAGAACGCAACAAGTTGGAAGCGCGAATTGACCAACTTCTGGCAACGCGCAATTAATTACATAGTGAGGTAACACACATGAAAATTGCAAAGAAACTGACTGTTAAAGAATTCGGCAACCTGTCCGTCGATACCCTGCGCGCCAAAACCGTCGCCGCTGGTGCTGAACTGTTCTTCGTCGGTCGTATCTACGGTTCGACTCGCGCTCAAGAAGTTGTTGAAACTCCGCACGGCGTTGCAATCAAGTTCAAGGGCGAGTTTCGCGGCGTCGGTTTCGACGGCGAAGAAGTGTTCAGTTCGGTTTGCTACTTGCCAGCGCCTGCTGATGACCTGCTGTCCGGCGCTCTGAACAGCGCCCAGGGCGAAGGCAAGGCCGGTTCGGTCAACATCGAATTCGGTTTCGACTTCTACACCGCCCAGGACAAGGGCATTACCGGCTATAAGTACGTGTGCAAGCCCCTGGTAGAGACTGCCGCCTCTGACCCAGTTGCCCGCCTGGCCGCGTCCTTCGCCCCGGTGCCGCTCAAGCTGGCCGGTGACGCCCAACTGGCCCTGGGCGATGAGTCCGGCGACAAGGCGCCAGAAGGCGCCCAGGAGGCCGAAGGCGGTAAGAAGGGTGGTAAGAAGTAACTACCCGGCGTAATATCGTTAGACCGATAGGGCGCCGATTGGCGCCCTATTGTTTTCAGGGGATTAACTAATATGGCAACTTATGTTCGCGTCCCAGGTAAAGAACGTAATTACGTTAATACCGATACGGGACAAGTAATAAGCCGTCGCCAATACCTCAAGCAAAAACGCGGCGGTCTTTCCAACGAAACTTATGCCCGCATAAACGCAACTAACGACAAACTTGAACAAGTATCCCGCCCCGCACGCGGGCGTTCTAGTTTGTTGAAGAAAACCGAAACCGAAAAAAACTTTATTGCTCAAGCGCGGATCGAAGACCAACTAAAAAAGTTAGAGATTGCGCAGAAGAATAAAGAAGAACGCGCACTAGAGCGCGTCAAACAGCGCAAGGCCAACAAGAAAACAAAGATATACAAGGACATTTCCCGCACGTTGCAGCCTGGCAAGAAGGGGCGCCGCGTGGCTTTCGATACATACGACGAATATGTTGCCTACTTCAACGACGCCAAGCGTAGTGGCAAGATTCGGTTTTACGCCCTGGGTGTCGAAGGCTATCACGAAAACGACGGGCGCACGCTTACAGCAACTGTATTCACTATGCGCACGTTTGATAAGCCTATTCCCGAACCAATCTTTGAAGCCGAAATGGATAACGCTATCGAGGAATGGTCCTACTTCGTCTTTACGAATTACTGGATGCACTTGGCCTTTGCAATTGAATATGCAGCCAAGCGCCGCGAAACCGCTAAAGCCAGGAAGCGCCGCAAGTGAAGAAGAAAAAAGGACCACGCATTAGTTACTACGCCAGGAAAGCGCTACGCGGTGAAGACGATATAACCGTGGGCGCAATTGACGTCGAAACCGACGGCCTTGGCGGCAAGTTATTAATGGTTCAATGGGGTATCGCCGGGAATATCTTTACGGATTCCAGCGCGGATATGGTGGCGAATATGTTCGCCTATGTGATGCAGTGGCCGAAACCCTGCGTTTGGTATTCGCACTTTGCCCAATATGATTGGCGTTACTTCATGGCTTATTTAGTAGAGGCCGGTTATGCAATTGATATTGGTATGCGAACTGATAACGACGTGTACGAAATCAGGATTACAAACGAGGACGGAGACACAATTATATTGCGGGACTCTTACGCATTGTGGAATTCTCCGCTGGAGAAACTTGCCGAAACCTTTTGTCCAGAAATTCCTAAACTCAAAATCGACATTGCGCACTTTGACCCCGAAGACCCTACACACATTGAGTACGCACGCCGCGACGTAATGATTTTATTAATTGGCTTGCCTCGGTTGTTCGATATGATCAGCGAACATTTCGAGGTTAATGCCGGGGCAACAACAGCCGGTACAGCATTAAAAGCCTGGCAACGTTCGCTTGGTAAAGACGAAATATACGACGCCAGTGATTACGGTCCGCAAGAATTATTTATTCGCCAGGCGTATTACGGCGGCATTGTTTTCCTGACTAATAATGTCACCCAGGAAGAATGCGAAACCTACGATATTAATTCCAGTTACCCAGCCGTGATGGATAAATACGGCGTCCCTTACGGGCGTTGCGCTCAAACAACAGATTGGCAATCAGGCATGATGGGGATTTACCGTTGCCGTGTTAAAGCGCCCGACGGTTTAATTGTTCCTATTATCCCAGCCAGGGATAAGAAGGGGCATATGCGTTGGTATCAAGGCGAGTTCGATACCGTCGTCACCAACGTGGAATTAATATTCGCCGCTAAACACGGCTATGAAATTCTGGAGATTTACGAGGGCGTTTGTTTCGAGGAAACCATTTACCCATTTAGCGACCTTATCGCGCACTGCAAATTATTGCGCAAAGTGTACGCTGACATGCCGGTCGAAATGCTCGCCAAGTTAATCCAGAATTCCCTATATGGGAAATTCGGCGCACGTCGTGAAAGGCTGCGCGTAATGCACGTTAGCATGATGGACGACGAGGATTATATTCACGCAATGCCGATGGACGAGGATGGCGAGTGGTACATTAAAAAAGAATTGGATACGGAAATGCGTTGCTTGCCAGCCTGGTCTGTATTTATTACCGCGCACGCCCGCCTCAAATTATTGTCGGCTGTTTATGCCGTTGGCCCTGAAAATGTTATTTACGGGGACACTGACTCAATCACATTGAAAAAAGGGTACGGCCACCTAATTGACGTGGGCGACGATTACGGCCAATTCAAATTAGAAAAAGAATGGGCGCAATTTAGGGCGGTCGGACCTAAACAATATTCCGGCGTCCTGGGCGCGGATATTCTCAAGAAAGACGGTACGGTTAAAATGAAAAAGGGTAGTCGCCTGGGCGCCGCGAAGGGGCTTAATAAAAAGGCGATGAAGGACGAAAACTGGAAACAATTACTGGAGGACGGCGCAACCCAGGCAACCGCATTAAGCATGGACTCCTTACGTGTGAGTATGCGCAAGGGTGTATTACCCGCACGGGAATTAATTAGGAAGTCCAGCACGCTAGAAAATAGTTCTAACTTCGATGCTTTACCGAACGGCGACGTGCGCGTAAAATATGCCCATGAACGCTAAAATTATTAAATTCCCTAAACGCAAGAAGTCCCGTAAACCTGGGAATATTTCTGCGCCTGGGCAAATAATTAATTTCCCCGTAGCGCCCACCCTGACCCAACGGATAAGGATGGAAGCTAGCCAATTCTGAGGTAACAAAATGAGCGCCAGCAAACGTGTACTCCACCACAATTTAAATGCGTTCCTCGATTTAATTTCCTTTTCCGAAGGCACCAGCATTGCCGGGAGTGACGACGGTTACAACGTAATTGTCGGCGGGAAATTATTTACCGGTTACGCCTCCCCGCAATATTTCCTGGTGGACCTGCCCAACCTGGGGATTAAATCCACGGCCATCGGGCGCTATCAAATCCTGTACCGCTACGCCACCCACTATATTACCGCCCTGGGCCTACGGGATTTTTCCCCGCTGTCCCAGGACAAAATCGCCTTGCAATTAATTCGGGAATGCAAGGCCACCCAATTAATTATTGACGGGGATTTAACCAAGGCCGTCGCGGCGTGTGCCAGCCGCTGGGCCTCGTTCCCTGGTAACGCCTACGGCCAGCGCCAGGAAAATATTAAGCGCCTGGCTCAATTCTTCGTCGCCGCTGGAGGGGTAATTAAATGAGTAATTATTCTGGCCCACTACATATTAAATATGACCCCGTTGCAAGCGCCGCCCTGGGTACGCCGCACGTTCGGTTATTATCCTCGTTCCGGCTTTACCTCCCGCAAACCGTAATTGGAAATGAATGGACGGCCTATGATCCTGATACTTGGATTTTCTGCAATGCGGGGATGCTTACCGACCTGGGCACTATCCCCGATTTATTCCGTGGGATGTTCCCCAGCGGCGGAAAATATTCCCAGGCTTACGTCGTCCATGATCAAGCGTGTGAGTATTTATCAATCACCGTTGGTGGACGCCCGAAAAGAATTACGCGCCAGGAAGCCGACCTTATATTGCTGTACGCGCTCCAAGAATTAGGAATGGATAAACAGGAGGCGTACACAATTTATAATGCCGTGGCGGCGTATCAAATGGTGCGCCAAATTACCCAGCCTTCCACAACCGTAATTAAACGCCGACTGGAAGCGGCGTTTAATTTCGAGGACATTTTATAATGACTTGCCTAGACAATGCCGGTGCTGTTTGGGGACCGGGCCAGCTTTATCAAATGGACACCAATAACCCAGCCGGTGTTTATACCGAGGGGTTTATGGTTGACCTGGTGAATTTGCTTTTAGGACCGATGTATAATTTCAGTTGCGCCGACGCTAAAGCATTTATTGCCGACAATTATTTGCCCCAGTTCCTGGGCGGCTCTGTGATCAGGAACGGCACAACCGTACCGGCAATTAATTCAGGGATGATATCCGTAGAAGGGACCGGCGCGGCGGGTTATATGCAGTCGGATAACGCCACGGCTGGCACATGGGTTTTCGGTTCCGAGGGTTTCGAAATTACTTCGTCGCCCCAGGTTGCAGGCCAGGATTTTTTATCCAACTTCTTTATCGTAAAGAACGTGGGGGACCCCACGTTATTCTCCGTCCCAATATCGCAAATATTGCAGTCGTTTAATTACGACGTTTGGTTTTGCTGCGCGTCGGCTGCATTTAATTGCTGTGGCGCCCCAGCGGCTTCAAAGTCGGGGTTTTTAATTCCCCGCCCTGAAACGCCAGGTGTCGGGGAGGAAAATATTTCCACCCCGCCTTTTGAATTGCCGTTGTACCTTTCCAATTACACGGCGCAATTCACCAACAATTTTGGAAGGGTGAAAAAAGTATGAGTTGCGTAACTGGCGCCAACCCCACCTGGGGCAATTTGACCGTGACGAACGCCAATTCGGTTTCGCCACTTCTGGTAATGACTGAGGATTATTTCTCGCTCTACCCTAAATTAATTATGGAACAAACCGGCTGGGACTGTGAAACCGCCAAGTCTTTTATTCTGGCGAACCTTTATCCCAGCATCGGCAACCCGCCCGGAATTCAAGTAATTAAAATGGGCGGCGTAATCCCAGCAATTAATAGCGGCAACGTCGCATTAGCTGACGTTGCAGCGGGCGCCAATATTTTCACTGATCAAGAGGCCCAGGGCCAATGGGTGAAGACTGCTACCGAAGGGTTTAGCAGTAGCGGGAATATCGGACCCTTTACGGCGGGCGGCAGTTTCCAGACGGAGTGGGTTTGCCAATTAGCCACGGGCGCCGCTAACCTTTCCGTGCCAATGACCAACATATTATTGAATTTCGATTTTGACGCCTGGTGGTGCTGCGCCACGGTAGATTTTAATTGCTGTGGTGGCGGCGGTGGGAAAAAATCGGGATTTTTAATTCCACGCCCTGAAACCCCGGAAATAGGAGACGAAAATATTTCTACCCCGCCTTTCGAATTACCGTTATATTTATCGAACTACACAGCGCAATTCACCAATAACTTCGGACGAGTGAAAAAAATATGAGCGACGGTCTGCAATCCCTCATCAATTATATGATTCCCGCCGTGGGCACTCCACGCGGGTATTTGTTTTCGGAAACCCTGGTGGCCGGGACCCCGAAAACAATTGACTTCATTTCCGTCCAGGGCGGTTACTGGGCGGGCCAGCCTTTCCGCCCCAGTGGCGTTTATATGGACAATACCCAGGGCACAGCGGATTTGAAGGTAGTCATTAATGAAATGTCCTACCAGATGATTTGCCCCGCTGGCGAAACCCTCAACCTCCCCTTTCCTGCGCCCCTCGACTTGACTGCAACAATTACCGGCGAAGGTCGCGTAACGGTTGTATTCGTGGACGTGCCTGTCCAGCCTTACAGGAGTTTCTAATATGTTCGGATTAAATATGGATGTAATGGTGGAGCAATTGAATTCGTTCAAAGTCCAGGCCGAACGCCTGGTTGCAGCCGCCGAACAAACCCAGCGTGATATCGCGCTGATTAAAAAGCACCTGGGGATTGAAGACGAAACCCCGGCCATCGAACAGGAGGACGCGCAATGAGCGAAGAACTCGTAATTAAATTGGAAGAAGAAAGCCACGAAACAACAGTTGAAACTGTTGAAGCGCTGACTGAAACCACACTTGAAACGGCGACTGAAATTGCCGACCTTATCGACACTGCGCGCCAGGAAGCAACGCATGAACAAGAGGCCATCGTCTACACCCTCAACGACATTCACGGGCTTCTGTTCACTGTCCTGGGCCGTCTCGATGAAATTACCGGTCGTCTTGATAGTATCCAAGACGAACTTGCAACACTTGGCGCCCTCGAAGTTGCCGAACTGATCACCACGGAAACCCCGGCCACTGTAGAAGAAGTTGTAACCGTGGCCGAAGTTATCGAAGAACAAACCCCGGCGCCCGAAGTTCCGGCCCCTGAACCGCGTGTCGAAAAGAAAACGCGTAAGTTCATCTAATAGGAGAATCAAACCATGGCCCGTAAAGCATCCCCCGAAGAAAGCCAAGCCGCCCGCGAACTTGAGGAAGCATTGGCAAAGGAAGGCGTAGACCTTACCGCACAGTCCACCGAAACCCCAGCCGCTGGCCCTGCGCCCCTGGCGATGAACACCCAGGGCGATGAACCGCCAGTCAAGCGCGGCCCTGGGCGCCCGCCTAAGAGCGCTGGCACCGCCAAGGACGCCGACGCCCTGCTGTTCGGCGCTATCGACGGCAAGGGCAAGCCAGAAGACGCCAAGGGCAAGCCAGGGCGCCCCAAGGGCACTGGCGGCAAGAAAGCCATGGACCCCGTGGGCCTGGCTAAACAGTTGGTCGGCATTCACCAACTCGCCGCGATGTTCACCGGAATGGGGGAACTCCAGTTGCAACAGGAGGAAGCCCAGGGTTTGGCAGACGCGGTTGTAAACGTGTGCGCTGAATATGACTTGAACATCGACGGCAAAACCGGCGCCGCCGTACAACTGTTTGCAGCCTGCGCGATGATCTACGCGCCGCGTGTTCTGCAAATTAAATTCCGTCTCGCCCAGGAGCGCGCCGCATATGAGCAAGCCAACCCACAACAACCAAGCGGCCAGTTTGCCCAGCATCCAGCCGGGTAAGAGGGGGATACTTGCCGGGCGTACAGGTTCCGGCAAGTCCACACTTGCCAAATACTTAATGCAACGGTCCGGCGGTCACTGGGTAATTATCAACCCCAAATGGACTAAGGCATTTGACACACTTCCCGCCGCGAAAGTAATTGTCGGGATTAAACCAAAGGAGATTGAAAAAAGTATTTTCGATGAGAAAACCCGATTCACCATTATTAATCCCAAGGCCGACGAAGCGGACCCGGAAACCCTGGATGTTTTAATCCAGTGGTTGCACGCCAAATTCACGGACTTGGGGATTTATGTCGATGAGTTGTATTCCGTCCACGTAAACGGGCGCGCTGGACCTGGGCTCATCGGCGTTTTAACCAGGGGCCGGGAATTAGGGCAAACCTTTTTAGGTGCCACCCAACGACCGGCGTATTTATCGAAATTCCTTTTCAGTGAAGCGGACTATATTTGCGGCATGTCGCTCAACGTAAGGGAAGACCGAAAACGAATGTACGAATTTACCGGGAGGGATGAATATGAAATTAAACTCCAGCCGCACCAATGGTTATGGTACGACGTGGGGGCCGATAATTTGCAAGCCTGGGGGCCAGTCCCTGTTGACTAATTAATTAATTAAGCCTATAAAATAGGGGCCGGTGATTAAATTCACTGCCCCTAATTTAATTCCTGCTGTACCACTCGCAAAGGCATACGAAAATGGGCGAACTCCGCATTAACTTGACCAACTTCATTACCGTCGGCCTGATGGCATTCATCGCGCTGTTCATTATCAGCAAAGGTTTGACCGCCATCGGCAAGCCACAATGGAACCTCATCAAATGAGCCTCCCAGCCGTCGTAAACGTTTCCGACTTTATTAAAGTCGGCCTCATCGCATTCCTCTTTATCTGGGCCGCAAATTACGCCCTGACTAAAGCGGGCCTCGATCAATTCAAGGTTTAAACCTCCCAGCCAAACAGGTGACTCAAATGCCACAAGCACAAGTAGATATCTACCAACAAAACATGCTGGCCCGTATGAACTTGCTTCAAACCGGGATCAGCATGATCAAACGTCTCCAGCCAGTTACCGCTGACCTGGGCAGTCAAATCCGTATCAGCCTGCCGCGTTCCGGCATTATGACCGGTATCCTGTTGCAGTTCACCGTCCCGGTCACTATCGCCACTGCGCCCGCCGTAGTGTCGCCAGTTGCGCCGTGGAACATCGCGCAGATGGTTTCTTACTTGGACTTCGCTGGCGTGGCTCATACCCGCACCAACGGTTTCCAACTGTGGGCGGCCAACAGCATGAAGAACAACGACGCGGTGTCGGTGATCCCTGCGCAGAACTACGCGGGCGGCGCCGGTCCAACTCTGAACCGCTTTACCGATATCACCAATCAGCCAACCGCAGTTGGTGACGGCGATATCAAGTTCAGCATTTACGTACCGCTGGCATACAACCCGGACAGCGATTTGACCGGCGCGGTAATGTGCCAAACTGCCGTGGGTGAACACTATGTGAACATCCAACTGGCAAACGCCCTGGTGAACGCTGACCCGTGGATTGCCCCGTACATTTCGGGCGCAGTAACCCCACGCGGCGCAGCCGGCCAACAAGTTGTGGTAGAGGCTTTCCAATACTACATCCAGCCGCAAGACACCATGAACACCATGCTGCCCTGGATTGACCTGGGCACCGTGTACGGTTATGAAGGCGGCGTAGCCAATACCGCCAACATCACCAGCGGTAACCAAGTTTACATGAACTACCCGAACAACCGTTCTGTTTACAGCGCGTTGTTCAACTACGAGAACGGTTCCGCGTTCACCGCCAACGGCGCCGACGTAAACCAAATCGTTCTGCTGGCGAACGGCAACACCAACTTGCGCGAAGTAACGCCGCGCCTGATGAACGAAACCCAGCGTAACCTGGGCAACTTCGACTTGCCTGGTGGTTCTTACTACTTCGGCAGTCGTCGCCAGCCGATCACTACGCAACTGTACGCCAACGTACAAGCGCGTTTCGACCTGGGCACGGTGAACGCCGGTGTAACCCAAATCATCCAACAGTTCGAAGTACAATACGCCAGCGGCGTCCCACTTCCAGGCCAAGTTGTAACGGCCTAACTCAACTGCTGGTATTAGTGCCGGGAAGTCCCGGCACTAAGGAGGGTTAAAGATGAACACCGAATTTTTCCAAAAACCCGAGTTCCACGCGATTGCTTTTGCTTTCGCGTTGCTGCTGATTCTGGCGGCTTGGAAATTCGGACTTGAAGGCATTATGGAATGAACGGGATTAACGGGTTTTTCTGGCTGCTGGTAGCCTTCCCAGTTTTCCTCCTGGCAAACGGTAAGTTTGTCGAGTACGTGAAGTTGACCAGCAAGGGAGCGGCCCCGGCTGTTCCTGGCGGCAATGGACACGGTGTTACTGGGAGCTGGTAAATGAACGGGCTTATTCTCGGTTTGTACGGCGTGTATCTGGTTATTGTTGGGGTTCAAGGCAAGACGGACGAACTCCAGGCACTGGCCGCAAGGGACATGCCGCGCTTTATTCCCTGGGCACTTTCCATTGTAGTGCTTGTAATCCTGTCTCAAACCGAGGCTACCGCCAAACTTGTCAAACCCTTCATATTCCTTTTGATCCTGAACTTCGTCCTTATGAACTTTAGCAACTTGAGTTCTGAGGTAAACAAACTTCGTTCCCTAGCAGGTGGCACACAATGAACGACTTGACCAAAGATGTTACCGGCGTATTGATGGCGATTGTTGGTGTCGCCATCCTGTTCACGCTCGTTAACCCACGCAACAAAACTTCCCAGGTAATCGGCGCAGGCGGTAACGCTTTCGCAACTATGCTGGGCGCCGCAATGGGTCAGAACAGCGGCGGTTATGGCCCTGTAATGGGAGGCTACTAAAATGCACACGGAACAAACTGGTTTTACCTTGGGGCAACTCCTGGGCCGTTTGTTCCGTGCCCCTGTATTGACCCCGCAATATAGTACAGGGTGGCAACCCAATAACCCAGGCAACAGTTCTACGCCTGGCTGGGTTGGCGGCATGGTAATGAACCCTATCCCTTGGCCCAACATGGTCCCGACGCTTAATGCGATGGGTGGTTACTACGGCGTTGCTCGGGCACAGCCTGTACAAGTTGCTAACAACCAACTTGCCCCGCTGTTCCAGAACAACATGTTCATCGGCGGTTTCGTCGGTAAGGGGAACTAAATGGCCGGTTTCATTCCGACTGATGTTGCGGGCGGGTTTAAATACACGCCCGTTTCCTATTCCTACGGTGCAAACAGCCAAGTGATTGCGGGCGGTCTTTCGTTCGACATGCCGCTGTCCACCGTGGCAACTTTCACCAACACCGCGTTGCAGTTCTCCCAGGACAACAGCAAGAATGCCCAAGGCTTTTTCAGCGGCATTTTTGGTAAGGCTCAAGAGAACCTAACCAATGTGACCAACAAGTCTTTCGACTACCAGAATAAGGTTCTCGAAAGCCAGGAACGCATGGTTAACAACGCCATGGCATTGCAGAAGTTTGCAATCAAAAAGCAATTCACGTCGGGGATTCTCAACCCGGTGTCGGGTTGCTTCATTACCACGGCTGTAACCGCAAGTTCGGGCAAGTCGGATACCTGCGCAGAACTGCAAACCCTTCGTTTGTTCCGTGATGAATACATGCTGTCCACGGACGAAGGGAAAGCCCTGGTCAAGTTGTACTATCAAACCGCGCCGCTGATTGTTGCGGAACTGGATAAGCGTGCTGATAGCAAGTCGGTTTATAACCGCTTGTTGCAGAACTTCATTTACCCAGCAATCCACGCAATCAGCCAGGGCGAGAACGAAACCGCCCAGGGCATTTACACCGCCTTGTATTTCGAGGCGGCTAAGTTGTCCGGTGTTGATTTGATCGACGTGGACGTTAAACCAACTTGCACTTGCAAGGCTGGCAAACGCGCCGCCAACTTCCACGCTAAAACTTGCCCAGTAAGGGGATAAGCAATGGACGACGTTAAAGGGTTTGTCAAAAAATACTGGCCCTATATCGTCGGCGGTTTGATCGGACTCTACTTGCTCCTACGTTATTCCAGTGGGGGCAGTAGTTCCGGTGATGGTGGCGCAGGTAACTACGCCGCAATGTTGCAAGCGCAATCCCAGGCGGCTCAACAAGCCGCCGCACTTGCCGCTCAAACTGCCGCCGCTCAAGCCGCCGACGCAACCAACAACAAGGCGTTGGACATTGCCAACAACAAGAACTACGCCGACGCGTTTAACAACTTCCAGTTGACTCAATCTGAAATGGCAAAAAGCCTGGGTAGTTCCGCTTCCCAGGTTATCGCGGCCCTCAATACGCCCGCTGTTACTGCAATGCAGGCCAGCGCCGTAGAGAATGCCGCCGCCCTGGAGGCCGCTGGTAACGTCGTGGCTAACTCGTTCCTGGCGCAAGGCGGCGTTGTGGCCTCGTCTAACGCCCTTGCCGGTAGCCTGGCTGGGACGCTCGGTGAAGCGCTCCAGGGCATCGCCAACATCGGCAAGAAGTCGCCCAGCCAGATTCCCGAGGCTATCAACGCCGTAGCCAACGCATACAGCGCATACGCCACGGGCGGCATGTCTGGTGCCTTCGGCGGCGGTGGGGGTTACGTGAACCGTGACCCTAACCAATCCACCCTGGGCGGCGCGGCGTTCGGCAATAACAAGAAGCCTGCTGGTTGGGCTTAACGGGAGGGTTCCAAAATGGAAGCCAAACACAAAACGTATTTGAAGGCTGCTGTGATTGTCGCTGTCCTGTTGCTTGTCTGGTATTGGTTGACACGTCCCAAAGTTGCACCGGAACGTGACTACCAGTTGTCGCCCTGGCAAGCACCGTTCTACCAAGTTAACCCAGGGATTAACGACACCAAAGTTAATAACAGTTCTAATCCCAACTTCATCGCTAACAACACGCTCAACTATTACGACGGGACTATTTCCGGCCTGTCTAATAAGTACATTCCGATGTTTGGATTGGTGGGCATGACAGCGGTGTCCGGTTAATGGCTACCCCAACCACTGCGCAGTTACAAAGCTATGCCGTGATGGCTGCGCAGCGGGAGGGGGTTCCGGTGAACATGTTCCTTTGGCAAATTGGCAAGGAAAGTTCCTGGGACCCTAACGCGAAGAACCCCAAGAGTTCCGCAACTGGACTCGGCCAGTTCATCGACAGCACGGCGAAAGACTTCAAACTTAACCCGCTGGACCCTTACGCAAGTTTGGATGCAGCCGCAAAGTACGACGCGCAGTTGTACAAGCAAACCGGTTCTTGGCAAAAGGCGCTCGAAAGTTACGGCACGCTACACGGTGCCAGTGCGTTAGACCAAGCCGCTTTCCAAGGGGCACTTGTGGCAGACGGCGCAGTTAGTGGGGATTCCGGTGGGGTAACTGGGATGCTTAAAAAGTTGTGGGACAATAGCGCGGGCGGTCTTGCTGTTGATACTTACAAAAACTTAACAGGGCAGGGCGGCGACGGTTCCGGTAGTTGGGACTTTAGCAAAATCCTGGGTAGTGGAACTTTCATTATCCTGGGGATTGTTGTAGTCGCCCTGGCAATCCTTTCCAACAAGACAGCGCAAACGGTTGTTGCAACAGCCGTCAAAAAGGGAGCGTGACCAATGGACATTAACACGGCGTTAGAAGTTGCTGACATGATTTTCAGGTTTGCAGTTGTTCCGCTTGTTGTTGTCCTTTGGCGCATTAACGGGCGACTGTCTACAATTGAAGGGAGGGTGGAAGTTATCGTAAACCAGCGGCGGCGGTAAGGAGGCAACATGGGCGGGCAATCGTTTCAAACCTTAATGCAATACGGACTTGCGGCACTAGCGTTAATCTCGCTAGTTGTGCTGAACATTTGGGGCAACCCAAACGAGGCACTAACAACCGCCCTTATCACCGTCATTAGCGCAACCGTATGGGGAGGCATACAGCGTGAAAAGGGCATCAAAGTTGGCCGGGACCAAGATCCCCCGGACAAGTAAGAGGCAAAAGAAAGCCCCGCCAATTGGCGGGGCTTTTTGTTACTCCCGGTCACTACACGCCGCGTCTGAATATCCTTCTGCCCAGTCGTCATGCTCTTGCGTGTAGGGCTTGTAAGGGTTCTTTGCATCGTTGTTCTTGTCGCTGTAGTAAGCGGCAACGCCTTGTTCGTATGGGCTTAGCATATTCAATCCTCACACAACCAAAGGCCGACGATAAACACAACCGAACAAATCACCACAAACGTAACTTGCTGGGTTCCCGTACAGATATTAGCGAGCGCGCATAGATTCATTTGCTTTGCACTCCTTAATGAATTGTTTAAACGACTGGCGTTTGATTTGGAAGTTGTCGAAAATGCTATCGTCACACTTCTTAACCCAGTCTTTAATCATTCGGTCGGCGCACACTTCTTCTTCCTTTGTGATATCGCCATAGCGGTAAGCGTCTTGCGTTCCGGTCAACAGGGAACTAGTAGTTTCAGACCGGGCCAGGATAAGCGTTAGAACTTCTGACATTGCTTTCATAATTAAGAGTCCAGTAATGTGCGGCGGTTGAACTTGCGGAGATTCTTTTCAGCTTTGCGTTCGTAATAACGCAACTTGTCCAGGCCACGAATATAACCGGCGTCTAATTCGGCTTCGCCAGTCATTTGGTATTCTAAGTGCTGGCGGGCGCTGGCAAACAACTCTAGCGCGTCAGTGCAAAGAATGGTGATACTCGGTTCTGTTAATGTAGTCATTTCTTAACTCCAGTTGAATTGTGAATGCAACGTTGAAATATCCACGCGAACAACGCCAGTATCACCAGGGCAAATAACGTGCGAGACCACTTCTGTGAACAAATCGCTACTATCAAACCGAAAGCGATAAATAACATCCCCACAAAAGAAAGTTGCATTTGTCACGCCCTCGTCAGTGATACGGGTATAGTGTGCGTTTCCGCCATAAGCAAAGCCGTGCAACTTGTCCACTTAAATCACCACTTCAACTACAGGCTGTAGTGATATGCCGACCAACTTCAACTTGTAAGACTTGCTTTCAACGTTGTCGATAATCGCACTTGCTTGAACTTGCGCGACGTTGCGGGCAATCAATGGGTTTTCGGCAAGAACATAGCCGTCTACGTAATACTCTTTACCCAAATAGTCCGACCAGATTTGAATAGAGAATATGAACTTAGAGTAAATAACGCCCTGGCATTCCAACTTAACAATGTCGGCGGCGTCAATTTGCGGGTGGTCTTGGATGATTTGCTGTGCTGTATACAAAGCGCCTGCAACATCCGAAGCGCCAGTAACACGCACGGTTGCAAGTGTGGTGCTGCAAACTCCTATTACGTTTACGTCGATGGTGTTCATGCTGCTAACTCCTGGGTTATGGGTTCCTACGCCTGTAATGGTAGACCAGAATGGGGGAGGGGGTAATTGATTTTTTGTATTGGTTGGGGGGAATGGAGCGGAAAAGACGTGCACATCAT
>Ga0181352_1000552_pt1 | contig 15717 bp, 7 predicted proteins | sample Fa13VDMLBSN_FD_130103 | JGI IMG/M metagenome (GOLD analysis project Ga0181352, IMG submission 130103) | Freshwater viral communities from Lake Michigan, USA - Fa13.VD.MLB.S.N | ecosystem: Environmental > Aquatic > Freshwater > Lake | place: USA: Michigan | collected 2013-09-23 | reverse complement strand
GTGTAGGCACCCCATCACTGAACTTCGCGGCAGAAACGAGTACGGGTATTTACCGTCCTGCGGCTGGCGAATTGGGTATCTCCGTTCTCGGTACTAAGCGCGTCGGGGTGACTGCCACTGGAGTCGCTGTCACTGGAGCTGTCGCGGCATCCGGAGCCGTTTCCGGGACTACCGGCACATTTCCCACCGGTATTGCTGGAGGGACGTTCACATGACCAAAAAGGTCTTCGCCCTCGACACTAAACCCGGCGTCCAGCGAGATGGTACGGTATTCGACAAGCAGTTCTACAATTCCGGCCGTTGGGTCCGCTTCCAGCGCGGCCGTCCTCGTAAAATGGGCGGATTTCGCGAGATCGTTAACGACTTGGCAGGACCATCCCGTGGCATTTACTTGAATCCACAGCAGAATTTCAATAACGTGTTCAGCGGGTACTCCGGCGGTCTGCAGTTGCTACCGATCAGCAACGCGGGCATCGGATCCGGAATTACTGACATGACCCTCTCTGGGTTCACGGCTAATGCGAATAATCTGTGGCAATTTGACGCATTCTACGACGTGAGCGGGTCTGGTAATAACCTCTTGCTCGCACACCCCGGCCAGAACCTTACACTTATTGATAACAACGTTAACACGCCTGTGCTTGGTGGTGTTATTACTGGTACTTCCATGGCACCGATTGGCGTGTTTACGCAAGTCGCGGCTACGATTACTTCTGGATCGCCGAATATCACGCTGTCCACGGCTAATGTTTTAATTGGCGCGGGGCAGTCGGTATCCGGCACAGGTATCCCCTCCGGCGCGACTGTGGTTTCGATTAGCACTACTGCGCTGGTAATTTCCGCGCCAGCTACGGCCAACGGGTCCTCGATTACGTTAACATTCGACAACAACGTGTCAGTATCGGGCGGCGTAGTTACACTTCACCCCTATGTGTTCGTGTACGGCAATGATGGACTGATTCGGAACTCTTCAGCCGGTAATGCTAATGATTGGGTGTCGGCCGACGCTAACGAAGTGTCGGTTGCCACCGGCAAGATTGTACAAGGGCTTCCAGTTCGTGGTGGATCGAACGCCCCATCCGGCCTCTTTTGGAGCTTGGACTCATTGATCCGGGTATCGTACATCGGCGGTGTGGGTACCCCTCCACAATTCTGGCGGTACGACTTGATCTCGAGCCAGTCCTCGATCCTGTCCTCTCAATCTGTCATCGAGTACGACGGTGTGTACTACTGGTGCGGAGTCGATCGGTTCTTGCTCTACAACGGTGTAGTGAAAGAAATCCCGAACACGTTTAATCAGAATTACTTCTTCGATAACTTAAACTACGACGCACGCGAGAAGGTGTGGGTCACCAAGGTCCCCCGATTCGGCGAGATTTGGTGGTTCTACCCCCGAGGCACTGCGACTGAATGTACTGACGCGGTGATATACAATGTTCGTGAGAACTGCTGGTACGACGCTGGCGAAGCGACTGGAGCACAAAGATCCGCCGGATTCTTTTCGCAGATATTCCCCTTCCCTATCGCCGCTGAATGGAATATAAATGCTTCTGGTGGTATTCTAACCGCTACTATCACCAACGCGGGTTCCGGATATACCAACGGTACTTTTAACAACACACCACTAACTGGTGGTGCTGGGACGGGGGCGACAGCCAACATCACAGTGGCTGGCGGCATCGTTACGGCTGTAGTCATCAATGGGCATGGTATAAACTATGCGGTCGGTAACACACTCTCGGCCGCGCTAGCCGGAGGCGCGGGATTCGTGCTGACTGTTGCCACGTTAATGAACTTCGTATCGCTGTACCAGAACGAAATCGGAACGGATAAGGTGTCGGGTGCTACCGCCATCGCTATAGAATCGTTCTTTGAGACTAACGATCTTGGATGGGTCGCCGGGGGACCCTCACAACCCGCTCCGGTAGGCGACAACAGGTGGCTGGCGTTGGAGCGTGTTGAACCTGATTTCGTGCAAAGTGGTAACATGGAACTGTACGTCACTGGACGGTCGTTCGCACAAACTACTGATACCACCAGTGCGGCCTACATATTTGGCCCTGATACTGGCAAAATCGATATGCTTGAGCAACGTCGCGAATTGCGTCTTAAATTCGTATCTAATGTGGCGGGTGGCAATTACCAGCTCGGTAAAGTCATTCTAAACGCCGACCTCGGCGACGTGAGACCATAATGGCGATCATACTTAATACTAATCTGGTCTACGACCCTCGGTATCACACTTTCGAGTCATGGGCGTCCCTGATGTGTGAGCAGTATGCATCGCAACAGTTATGTATCCCCGACGCCACTACCGACTGGAAAGAATGGGGCGCGGGACTCAAAGCCATCGATGTGTTCACTAATGAGGGTATTCCCGGACCTTACCAGTACGACGACTGGATGGAGTGGGCTGAGCAACTCGTGAACGCTGTTAACCCTGCGGTGAATTGATATGGCAATTGATTACTTTGCACAACAATTCGGCGAAGATACGTATGAGGATACTGGTTATTATGCGGATCTGTACGACGTTTTTGGCGGTAAAGATGCCACGAACGATCTGATCGCGACTTTCCGAGGAATGGGCTTAGATGATGCAGTAATTGACTCGGTACTTGCCCCATATCGGCCCGCAACTTCTTCAGCATCCACGGGCGCATTAAGCCAAGCTACTGCTGGAGCGGATACATCTAGTATCGATACCTCCAATGTATCCGGCACTAACACAGTAAGCCAATCCGGAAATACGGACTCGACTAACACTGGTGCACTAAGCCAAGTATCAAGCACAACTGGTACTTCCTCAGCCAACACTGCAGTTGACACAAGTTCGACCACAGGCAATAATCAGCTGAGTGGTGTTATTTTAGCCGGTGACAGCTGGTTAGCTGGTGATGATTTTACGAATATTGCGAATACTGTTTTTGATACGAACGTCACGAACACGGCTATTGGAGGTCAAACGACTGCAGATGTTCTGAACCAGCTGAATGTCTTCGAGCAAAACGGTGGGACTTTCGCGCCGGGATCTACTGTCGTACTGAGCGTTGGAGGTAATGACCTTGCCACTGGAGTCGATCGTAGCACCATCACTAGTAATTTGAACGAGATCGTGTCGAGACTTGGGGATTCCGGCGTTAATGTGATATTGTCCGCCGCGCCAAATGCTGATTCGTACGATGAAGCTATTTCGAGCACTAACTTAGTGATGGACGATCTGTACAATCAGGTAGCGGCTAACAACAGCAACGTTACACTTGTTGATGTGATGTCTGGCATGCTGAATGACAAGTCCTTGATGGATGCGTCTGGGTTCCATCTCAAAGATGAAGCTTCTAAAACGGCTTATATCGGTAAGTTAGAAGATGCATACAATAATCTTACGCCGCTACAACAATTAGCAGTTTCGAACAAGATCGCCGTGACTGGTGAGTCAGACCCAGTCGTGCTTGCTAAAGCTATCGACGAGGTCGCTGGAACGAATTTGGCGACGGCTTCGAATCAAACATCACTCGGTGGATTAGCTCAGGTGACCGGAGAAGACGCATTCTTGGATAGTCAAGCGCAAGCGCAAGCCGATCAAATCGCCGCGAATAATGCGAACATTAGGGCAACTGCGGTTGATCTAAATAACGGTACATTTTTGACGCGCACTGGACAGATTATTGATGCCGATGGTAATACGGTAAAAGACACTGGGTCATCAGCCACGGCCACACTTACTAGCCAAATTCTTTCGCAAAATTTAACCGATAAGTGGCAAGGTGAAGGCTTCGGCACAGCGCAAGCGAACGCCGCAGATATGGCCGGAATTTTGGCTAGCATCGGCATCACCGACATCAGTCAATTTGGGCAGATTACCAAGGAAGTTCCGACGTATTCTTATGACGATAACGGCAACGCTATCGAAACGGGTACTCAGACCGTACAGGTTTATGGCAATAAAGTTACGGGACAAGAAGTACCGAACACCTACAGCGAGCGTCAAACCGGCAACGCATTCGGTGGGACTTACGCGGGTTCTGGCAACACAGCCTACAGGGTACAGTTCACACCTGACGGTAAACCAATATTTTACACGACCGGAGCTTCTAGTAGCAATATAGGCGACTTCGCGCCATTGCTTGCAATTGCGCAGTTCATCCCCGGTGCTCAACCATTTGTAATGGCTATTAACGCCGCTATCGCTATAGACAATGGCGATGTACTCGGCGGACTTGCGAGTCTAGCAGGTGCTGGCGGATTCACGGATGTGGCTACAGGTTTGCGCGTTGCCGGTGCCATTGACCAAGGTAACTTGGGTGCACTAGCCTCTTCGCTGTTGCAGAATCCCACAGTAGGCGCATTGGCTGGCAGTACAATGCTCACCGACACGATTTCGCTGGCTGATGCCGGAAACGCTTTCAATGTGGTAACGAACATTGATGCGGGTAATTATGCCGGTGCGTTGAATTCGCTCGGCACACTCACCAACAGCTCCGACCTAAAGACTGCTGGGGCCGCAGTGAATTTAGTAAATGCGCTGAATTCGGGTAATGAAGTAAATATCATTAACGCGGCGGCTGGGCTTAACAATACCATCAACGCGGCTAATAATTTATCCAATGCTACCGTAGCTAAAACCATCACCACGACAGTGTCTGATGGTGCTGACGCATTCGTTGCGGCAAAAACAGCCGGTGCTACCGACGAAGAGGCATTGATTGCCGCGAACACTGTGACTGGGACCGGAACTGGACTCAACACCAACACCGCAGTTAGCACGACCACCAACACCCAAGTTACCGATAGCCGAGCACAAAATACCATTGACTTGTCGAATACTGAAGCCACATCACTTGACGAAGCCGCTTATCTTGCAATACAAGGCGGACACGATTCGTTTAAGGTCGGAAATAAATTGTACATAGTGAACTCCGCAACTGGCAATCTACCAGCCGATGAAAAAGCTACCGCTGATGCGAGGCTTGTTAAAAGCTATCTAAATTCACTTGGCAAGACTGATGTATCTCAACTAACTCCGGCTGAAGCGGAGAAATACGTAAACAGCTACGACAAGTACACAGCCGGTGGTACCGGCGTTCTAAAAGCCGCTACCATTGAGGACTTGCTTACCGGTAATTCAACGTACAGTGCGGCTGAGTCATTGGCGAATAGCGCCTATACTGGACCGTTTAAAATTAATATCTCTGGTGTCGGTAACCGAGGCGACGCCACTGACGTCGGCGAAATCAAGGTAGATGAGTCGAAAGTTGAAACCGCGCTTACCGATCTGACCACGTGGGCTAATTCGCTAACTGGACCGGAAGCGGATACGATTAAGCAATTGATCTCAACCACTGCCGGGCTGTTCGGTGAGCAAATCGCCGACCTTGGTACTGCGGCGAGTCAATTCGGGATTGGTGGTCGCTACAACGCGCTGGTACAACTCGGGATGGCCCTCGAAAAAGTAAGTGGTAATCTCGAAATCCCCGGAGTTACTGCGGCCACTAAGAATTTCTGGGACAAGATCGACGGAGCTGAGACGTTCGGCGGCAAGTTGGTGGCAGGTGTGTTGGCCATGAAAGACCAGCCACTCGCTCTGGTTAATGTGGTTAAAGAAGTCGGGCAAGAAGCATTGCCACTCCTGCTCGGTGGTGCCGCATTTAAGTATGGCGGCAAGACGCTCGGTATCTTGGTCGATGCAACTACCAACGGACTCGAGTCAATGGGTTCGACCAATCGGCAAACCTTCAACGATGAAATTGCTAAAGGAACACCGCCGGAGCAAGCCGAGAAAATCGCGGCCGGTAACGGATTTATTGCATTAGCGATCACCACGGGCACTGCTGGACTCATGGACGCGACCTTGCTGAAGGGCTACGAAAAAGCGATGCAGAAACTCGGTGGTCGGGTTACTTCCGCTACTGCGACCGAATTACCGCAAGAGGCTGGCGAAGAATTCCTGATTTCACTCGCCACCGGAGACCCTCTCTCGGTCGCTATGACAAAAGCCGCTGGCGGTGGTCTAATCGGCGGCAAAACGTCCGGATCGATGGCGGCGGCCGGTGGATCCGGCAATGCTGATGTGCAACAATCAGTCCAATCCGAAATTCAATCCGTGTTCGCGGAGCAAGGTCTCACATCTACCGATGGCTCGTTCCGTCCAGACACTATCGTCAAGATCAGCGACGCAGGGACGATCGGCACCGCTGGGACGACTGGATCGACTGTAACTGAAGTCGCAGGTAGCGGAACGACGGCTACGGGGGCAGATGCGGCTTCCACTGTGGGTACTGCTACGGCTGGTGCCGATACCGCCGCCGCGACGGATTTTGCATCGATCTTCACGACCACTGGCAATACCACCCAAGCCGTTGATACCTCAGTCGGCACTGCGATTAGCAACGGTGCCGATGTTAACAACACGATCACTTCGGTGGTGAATGCCGCTGATGTGACGGGTGCGAATGCGAATGTTGTAGCCGCTACTGCTACGAACGCCGCCGTTGCCGCAGGAGCCGACGTTACAACTGCGTCCAATGCCGCAACGACTGCGATTTCGAATCTCACCACCGGTACTGCGGCGACAACTGGTACTGCGGCGACAACTGGTACTGCGGCGACAACTGGTACTGCGGCGACAACTGGTATTAATGCCGCTACAACTACCGGTACGAACACGAACACCGCCACCGACGTCAATAGCAACAATAACACTAGCACTAACACTAACACCGGCGTAACTACTAATACGGCCACGGACGCTAATACTGGTGTTACGACGACTACCACGACTAATGCTACAACCGGCACCAACACATCAGTAAGCACAAATGCAAATACTGGCGTTACAACAACCACTAATACGAACACAAACACCGGCGTCGATACTAACACGACTACGGACACAAATACTAACACGACCACAAACACTGTGGTGAATACGAACACCGATACTACGGTCACAGTCCGAGTAAATACTGACACGGGCGAAATCACCAGCGTGGATGGTCCCGGCACAGTGATCGATATTAACACTGTGGTGGTAGAAGGTACGCCAATCGACGTGAACACGGGAGAAATCCTCACGCCCGAGGAAGTCGAAAGGCGCAAAGAAACGGCCAAGCTCAAACTAGCTACGCCCAAAAAGCAGACACCGGGTATTATGGCCGGGCCATCGTTCAACGAGCCTACGTACAAAGCCAAAGACAGCAACATCGCCGAGACATGGCTCGGTGGTCGATTCCGCAACCTCGCGCCACTTGCCGGACTGGGCGCACTACTTCCACAAGACACTCCTATGTTCCAAGAAGCCCAAGCACTTTCAGCCCTACGCCGAGCCTCTGGAATCGAAGACGGGGCTGAGAAACCCGAAGCCGATTACTACGCTTACGGTACTGAACCCTCCTATTCCAAGGTCCTCGAACCGTTCATGAATGGGGGGACTGTACAGAAATATGCCGACGGTGGTAAAATAATGGCTTCTCCACTAATGGCGGCGTCGGGCGGCGATGTACCACACAAAGGTTCACACTACGTACAGGGCGCTGGCGGCGGTCAAGACGATCTTATCTCCGCGAAGCTCGCTGACGGCGAATACGTGTTCGACGCGGATATCGTGGCGGCACTCGGCGACGGTTCTAATAAAGAGGGTGCCAAGAGGTTGGACGCTATGCGAGAAGCGATTCGCAAGCACAAGCGCGGCGGCTCCATTAAATCAATTCCTCCAGCGGCTAAATCGCCCTTGGCATATCTGAAAGGCGCATTATGAGCATTCTGCAAGGCGATCCCCTACCGAATATCGACACGACCAAGGTAGTCGACACGACCGGCCCGGATTGGTACACGACGTACCTCGAAGGCCTCGCCGAACCCGGCACCAAGTTGCTTGAAAAGACTGGGGACGAACTTGTCGCACCGATGTCGGACCTGCAAACAGGCGTTCTCGACTACGCCAAAGGCGAAGACGGGACCGGTACTGGGTTGCGCGGTTACGAGACTATGCTGGGCGACGCTGGTGACACCGCCGCACTAGCCGCCGCTGGAATCACGCCGGAGATGATTCAAAGCTTCATAAATCCCTACATTAGCGGGTACACAAACGCGCAGGGCGTCAAGATGCCGGGCGTGGTGGATGAGATGGAACGGCTTCAACAGCAGAGCCTCCAGCGATCGCTGATTCCGTCGCTTAAAGGCGCATTCGCCGGTACTGGTGGCATGGGTGGTAAGCGGATGTTCGACGCAATGGGCCAGATGGGTGCTGACGTTCAGTCCAATCTATTGGGAGCGCAGACCAAGCAGATGGCATCAGGCTACGACAGCGCACTCAAAGCCGCTATGGACCAATCCGGTCTTTACCGCAATGCCGCCGAGACTCAACGAAATCTCGCGTCCTCAGAACTTGATCTGAAGCTCAAGGAGCTTGAACGCCTGTACAGTCTCGGTGGTGAAGAGCAGAAGCTGGAGCAATCCGGGATCATGGCACCACTTGCCGCCGCTACTGGCGCGGCCAACGTGTTCTCCAATGTCAAAGTTCCAAGCACAGTGTCCGAGAAAGCCAGTGCTCCAATTCCCGGCGCATACTCCACATCTCCTCTGGCGCAAATTGCTGGCCTCGGCTCGTTGTTCGCTTCAGGAACCGGTGGTACGAGTGCCGCGTCAGGGTTCGGTAATGCATTTAGCTCGTTAGGCACTTCACTGAGCAATCTGTTCAGTAGTCCAAGCTTTAACGATTATTTTTCGGGCAGTGACAGCGGCTTCCAAGGACAAACCGACGAGTTCGGCGGCATTGATTAAAGGTCAATTATGGCAGAACCTACTGAAGATACAAGCGGCTATAGCCCACTGCTTGCGCAGATGATGAAGATCGACCCCGAGAAGATCGGGAGCGTCTCGCTCTCGGCTCTCGGACGGCAAGCGATGGGTTCCGAATCGGAGTCCTACAAAGCCGCGAAAGCGGAGGTAGACGCCGCACGAGAGACGATGAAACAAGCGTTGGAGAATCGCAAGGGCCGGATTGACCCCACCTTTCTCGCGCTAGCTCAGGGGTTCCTCGCCCCGACCCGAACCGGATCTTTCGGCGAATCGTTAGGTACTGCTGTTGGTGCCTATGGCAAGGCTCAGGAAGCCGAGATCGATCGGAATGCTCAACTTGCCAAGATGCGCTACGAACTGTCGCTCAAAGCCGTCGAAGATGAAAAAGAAGCCGCCAAGCTGGGCCTTAATGTGGTATCGAAGCTTACCCCGCAGATGACCGCATACCAAAAGCAGGTGCAGTCCGAGGGAATCGATCCGCGCTCACCGGTAGGTATCACTCGTGTTAAAGAATTGCTCGCCATTGACAAAGCGACGCCCGAGATGAAGGCATTCGCCGGTCAGTCCGGGGTATCGTTGACTGACCCTCAGTTCGCGATGAAGTTTAAGATGTTCGAGGACACCAAAGGGTTGCGCGATATTGCTACCCGCTTGAACTTGAATCTTAACGACCCCGAGCAACTCGTCAAAGCGCAACAAGAGGCCCAACGCGAGAAATTCCGCGCCGAGAACAAACTCGTAAGTGACGCACTGCAGACGTTTGGCGGCGACCCAATCAATCCGAGGGATCTCGCTCGTGCACAGAAAATCGTGGACGAGAACGTACGCCTTGACCAACAAAGCAAACGCACCTCGATCCAAGCGCAGATCGCACAGACCACCCGGACCAAGCAAGAGATCGACGACCACATTCGCAACGGCGACATTAACGCGGTTGTAACTAAAGCCATGGATGTTGGTGTGCCGATAGATCCAAAGACTTCCTATCGGGGTCTGAACAAGATCGAGATGGCCAAGAAACGTGAAAAGGATCTGGAAGAATCCGGTAAGTATATACGCGAGAAAATCTCGCCGTTCACTGCCGGAATTGAAGATGATATTCGTAACCTTGAGCGTGCTCTAAAGCTTAACTCCGAGATCAGCACTGGGTACACCTACGGTATCGGGTTCGGGATCGGCGACATTGCCAAGCTTTCCTCCGGCGACCGCGCTAAGATCAACGAGTTCGACTCACTGTCCGCACTTGCCGCGAAGCAAAACCGCATCCCCGGCGATTCCAACGTGTCGAACTTGGACGTGAAGATGATGCAACTTGGTACGTTCAGCTCCGATAAAGAGCCATCCACCAACAAAACCCTGCTCGAGTTCCAAATCGCTCAACGCCGCCGCGACGCGGAGTTTAACAAGTACATGGCCGACTACGCCGCCGTAAATGGTGCTATCACGCCTTACGCCGAAGCCCAGTGGCGCAGGTATTTAGATTCAAACCCAATTACGGTGCGTGACGACAAAGGCCGGGTATCAATCAATCCGAACCGGATGACTTACCAGCAATACTTCAGCATGCCCCGAGTGCGTGTTGACAGCCAAGGACGGGAGACTCCCCAATGACCATCGAACGAGTGATTGACGGCAAGATCTACGAATTCCCCGCTGGTACGCCCGAGGCCACGATTCGCAGGTTTACACTAAACAAAGCAGGAACGCCCGATTCTCCCGCTACAGCCCCCGCCGCGCCGGTTCGCCCACAAGCTCCACGCCCCAACGCGATGCTTCCGGGTGCGGCTGGTCAGGCACTACAAGGCCTCTCTATGGGCTTTGCGGACGAAGCTATCGCGCGGATGCGCTCAATGGGTGGTGACCAAAGCTACGAAGACTTGGTGAAAGCCGAGCGCGAAGGCCTGCGCAAGTACGCAGAAGAGAATCCCCGCACTGCGGTTGCCTCAGAACTTGGTGGCGCATTAGTTCCGGCTCTGTTCACTGGTGGTGCTGGCGCGATTCCGGCCGTTTCTAAAGCCGTCGGCCCGAAACTCGCTGGCATGCTTTTCGGTAAAGCCCCAAGCATCCCTCGAATGATGGGTTACGGTGCTGGGTCTGGTGCCGTGACCGCAGTCGGCACGAGCGAAAAACCCCCGGGCGAACTGGGCGGAGAAGCTGTCAAAGGCGCGACTGTCGGTGCTGTGACCACCGGGACACTGGGACTGCTCGGCAAGTACGTAGCGATGCCAGCGTTCAACAAGATTAAGCAATCACTGGGCTTCGGCGACGCCAATAAAGCGGCTGACCTTGCGATCGTAAAGGCACTGGAAAAGGACGGGATGACACCCGACCAAGCACTGGCCAAGATGCAGGCGATGTCTCGTGGTGAGATAACGCTGGCCGACCTCGGCGAGAATACTGCCGCACTACTCCGCAACGCGACTGCCGCCCCATCGCCAGCGCGACGCATCGGTAAATCCGAATTAGTCAACCGCGAGATGGAGCGTATCCCACGTGTATCGGAAGATTTACGCACATTGATGTCAGGCTCTAAAGACTTCTACACTGACGTGCTAGACCTCATTAAGAAACGCAAAGATGAGGCTGACCCGCTCTACAAAGCGGCCTATGCGGGTGCTCCTACTTTCAGCCCCGCGACCGCGCCCGACATCGCTCGACTCCGGAACTTGCCTACATTTAAAGAGGCGATGAAGATCGGTGCAAAGCGGATGGCCGATAACGAGATCGATATTACCGATCCCCGCAATACCCTGCGCGGATTGCACGAGACCAAGATCGCGCTGGACGACATGATCGAAAACGCGATGCGCGAAGGTAGCGGTGGCCAAGCCGCGACGCTTCTGAATATGAAACGGCGACTGCTTGCCGATATGGAAAAGGCGTCGCCCGAGTACAAAATCGCGCGGCAGACCTTTGCCGGTGACTCCGAGCTGTTAACAGCGATGAAAGAGGGCCAGCAGATTTACACTATGCCCGAGCTAGATATGCGCAAGCTTATCGACCGATTCAAGGATTCGCCGTCCGAGTACGACGCTTTCCGCTCCGGTATCTCCCAAGCGATGCTGGAGAAGCTTCGCGTCGCGGGACCTACGGCCGACCCGGTGAAGTCGATTCTGTCCCGTGATGCCGAGCAGAAGCTTCGCCGCGCTTTCCGTGACGACGCCGCATTTGACGAGTTCAAGGATCGCCTGATGCAAGAGCAACGGATGCTCCAGACTGAAAAGGCCGGGTTCCGCCGGACGCCACTAGACACCGACCTTGACCAAGGTGCCGCAGGAGTGGGTGCCGCCGCGAACCTGATGGCTGGTCGCCCTTTCACTGCCGCCGGGGATGCGCTTCGCGCCCAATTTCCGAACATGATCGGGATGCCGCCCCGGGTTGCTCGCCAAACGACTCAGAAGCTCCTGACGCCGACGGACAAGGTGGACACGGTGATCGACAGTATCATGCAGTCGCTCAAACAGCAGGAGGAGTTGCTACTCTCCTCGAGCCGTGCTACGAACGCTGGGGCATCACTCGTCGGCGGTCTTGCCGCCTCTCGGGATCCCAAAGATCAATATCCCGAAGACTCAATGGCCCCCACACGGCCACCGAGGGTAGAGCTGTCCGGTATGGCGACCCCGCCAGCCGGTCCCCCGCCCTCTCCCTTGGGTTCCATGGGCCAGTAAGCTACTAATATAGCTCCCCACCTCTCCGATGCGCTCGGAGAGGCTTCCGCTTACATGCGCACGCACGAGAAGACCCTAGAATCGACTACCTGTACCATTAAGATGGTACGGCGTCTGGAACGCTCCGGTGTCTCGAAGCCCGCGTCCTTCGGGGCTTGAATGTGTCGTGTTCCGTTGTACCCCCCGTTCCATCGCATACCCCCCGTATCGAACCACGGTGTTGACAGAGAATTCCCCGCGTGCGCATGGAACGGTGGAACAGCTATACCGTCTGTCGAATGGGGGAGGGTGTTCCATCATGTGTTCCATTGCTATGGAACGGTGGAACAAACGGTGGGGGTTGCTGTTCCGATGGCGAGATGTTATAATTATACCAGCCCACAGAGGTGGTGTCAATACATAGACGTATAGAGAGGTGAAACGATGACTAGTCTAGTTCAGGACTACGCAAATCTGTTCGCTGGTAATCTCCGGTCCTTTGGACAGTGGAACCCGGCGACAGGCAATATGGTGACCGAGAAGAGCGAGGTTACATTACAACATTACACGGACCATTTGGACGGGGTGATGGGGCTGGGTATAGTCCCAATCACGGACGGGGGTACAGTGCTGTTCGGCTGTATCGACGTGGATAACCACGGGAAAGGCTCGGATGGGTCCGACATCGACATCCCCAAGCTGGTGGAGAAGATCGAACACTACCGGCTCCCGTTGGTGGCGACCCGGAGTAAATCGGGTGGGGCACATCTGTACTTATTTGGCGAGGAATACCTTCCGGCTAAGCTCGTGATCCGGCTCTTGAATTCGTGGCGCGATATGCTACAGATTCCGAACCATGTGGACATCTTCCCCAAGCAGGACTCGCTGACCACGTCCAGTGGCGAAAAGTCGCTGGGGAACTGGATCAACCTGCCATTCTTCGACAAAGACAAGACGGTGCGGTACGCGATCGACGACAAAGGGCAGAAGATGTCGTTCGAGTTATTCATCTCGTACGCCCAGTCGCGTCGGGTAACAGTGGCGGCACTGCAGGAAATGGCCCACCGGGAGCACTTGGAAGCCCCGCCGTGCATTCAGAAGATGATTCACACGGGTGTCGAGTCCGGCTCCCGCAATGACTCGATGTACAACGTGGTGGTGTACCTCAAACGTGCCCGCCCCGACACATTCTTTGACGATGCGATGGCCTTGAACCGCACGATGTTCGACAAGCCACTTGGACCCGCCGAGGCCAAGAAGGTGATTCGATCCGCGTCGCGCCGGGACTACCTGTACAAATGTAGCGAGGAGCCGTGCAAATCGCTCTGCGACCGCAAGGTGTGTGTCACCCGCGAGTTTGGGATCTCGACCGACGAGAGCAAAGAGCTGGACGCACAGGACCAACTGCCCCAGTTCACCGAGCTGATCGAGTACCAATCCGAACCCCCGCGCTGGGGTATCCACGTTAACGGGAAGCTCATCGCGAATATCCCGACTATTATCCTACGCGACCCCGCCGCGATGGGCACGCTGATCTTCGAACAGCTTAAAATCAATATACCTAAAATCACGCAGGACTCGTGGCGGAGGCGAATCCTTGACCCGCTGATCCCGACTCTGCGAGTGATTGAAGTGCCAAAGGAGGCCAGCGCGTCGGGCATCATTGCCGCCAAGTTCAACGAATTCGTGCAAAAGGCCGATCTCACTTCCGATGGCACTAACACCGAAGATCGCAAGGCACTTACCCGCAACATCCCGGTGGTGCAGGTCATCAACGGCACGCGGTGCATCGTGTTCCGGGGCACTGCATTCTCCGAATTCCTGAAGCGCAACAAGGCCGAGGTGATGACGGGGATGGATCTGTGGACGTCGCTCCGGCGTGACTGCGGCGCGGACCACGACAAGCTCCGAATTCCGGGCGGCAAGCCCATCAACGTTTGGTACGCCCCCATAACCGAAGATCATGAGGTGAAAGTCGATGAACCCAAGTTCCGATCAGAATTCTAAGGTGCAGATCGCATATGACGCAAAGACCAGCCGATTCGTCATTCACTCCCCGCCGTGGATGGTGGACAAGATTCGCCGCATTCCCAATCGGCGTTGGGATTCTCGTCGCCGCGTGTGGACAGCTCCTGCTCTTCGGGCTAATAGCGAGTTCCTGCTGGGTAATTTTGATGCTGACACATTCACAGACGATGCTCGCACGGTTGCAACTTCGACTATCGAGCGCGTACGCTCGAATCAAGTAGCGGCGTTCCCGCCCGTCTACACGTTTAAGACCACACCCCGGCCGTACCAGCTCAAGGGACTCGACCATGCGTGGAACAAGAGCACGTTCGCGTTCTACATGGATATGGGCACGGGAAAGACTAAGACTTCGCTCGATCTCTTTGCCGCCTACTTCATGGACAGCAAGGTGGACCGGGTATTGATAGTCACCAAGTTCAGTACGCGCAAGAACTGGGAGCGCGAGGTACTAATCCACTGTCCGATGGAGTGCGACACGATGATTCTGAACACCAGCAAGCCCAAGGCATTCGAGGAGTGGAATACCACGACCGATGGGCGGCTGAAGTTCCTAATCGTCGGCACCGAGTCGCTTGCGGCCGGGGGCGCGGTGCATCTTGCGCAGAAGTTCGTGGACTGCAGTACCCGTGTCGGGATGATTGTGGACGAAGCACATATGATTAAAAACCACTCGGCCGTGCGCAGTAAGAACTGCGTGAAGCTGGGTAAATCCGCGAATTACAAAGTGATCATGACGGGCACGCCGGTGGCGAATGGCCCGATGGACATTTTCATGCAATTCGAGTTCCTTGATCCGAACATTATCGGGATCGGGGATTTTTACTCTTTCCGCAACCGGTATGCGATCATGGGTGGGTACGAGGATCGGCAAGTGGTAGGCTACCAGAATATGGAAGAGCTTATCGAGCTGATCTCGCCGTTCATCTATCAAGTCCGCAAATCCGAGGTGCTGACGGAGCTACCACCCAAAGTGTACCAGACCCGAGAGGTTGAACTGACAGATGAACAAAAACGACTATATAAAGACATTGCTAAGCGTGACAAAACGGTATCTGGAGATCAAGGAATCACCGTCAAGACAGTGCTTGAGCGAATGCTCCGACTTCAAGAAATCGCCGGAGGTATCATTACCTTCGAGCGCAATCCCGACCTTTACGACGCGGCGAAGTTCACGCATAATCGCATTGCAGGAAAGAATCCGAAAGTCGAGGAGCTACTCGCTATAGCCGAGGAAAACGACGCC